>ENA-UOOI01000045-UOOI01000045.1-fermentation-metagenome-genome-assembly--contig:-NODE-45-length-154102-cov-11.197803_pt1 | contig 154102 bp, 138 predicted proteins | sample MGYA00245779_ERZ724027 | MGnify/ENA primary metagenome ERZ724027 (study PRJEB28704, sample SAMN03018318) | fermentation metagenome | biome: anthropogenic terrestrial biome; feature: soil...
GCCCGAGATAAAAGAATCGATTGATTATTTTAATGAAATAGCCGAAGAGATATTACAGTGAAGATAAAATATATTCGATTATTTATCAGTAAACTAAATAATATTATTATGCAACAATTTTACAAGCTAGTCATAGCCGGTTTCACAGGAGTAGTAGCCTTTGTTTTATTCTGCATGTCAGCTGGCTGTGATTCGAAGAAAAACGATAATCTTAAGTTGAATGAATCGGCAATTAGCAAGGCTGATTTGTTTGACAAAATAAAAGGAGGATGGGCAGGACAAGTAATAGGATGTACGTACGGAGGGCCTACCGAATTTATATGGAATGGTACTATGATAGACGACCATGTGCCAATCCCATGGGATGATATGCGTATGTTGTGGTATTTTGAAAATTTTCCTGGTTTATATGACGATATATACATGTACTTGACTTTTGTTGATGTTTTCCAAAAACATGGTTTAGATGCACCTGACTCACTGCATGCAATTGCATTTGCAAATGCTGAATATCCGCTATGGCATGCCAATCAGGCGGCACGTTATAATATCCTTAACGGCATAATGCCTCCAGCTTCGGGTTATTGGAAAAATAATCCACATGCAGATGATATCGACTTTCAGATTGAAGCCGACTTTGCAGGATTAATGTCGCCGGGAATGATTAATTCAGCTGTTGAAATATGTAACAAAATCGGGCGGATTATGAATTATGGAGATGGATTGTTTGGAGGAATGTTTGTAGCATCAATGTATTCTTTGGCTTTTGTATATAATGATATTGAGTTTATTGTTGAAGAAGCTTTGAAGGTTATCCCCGAAGAGAGCGACTTCTTTCACTGTATCTCCGATGTTATTCAATGGTACAAACAAAAGCCGGACGATTGGAAGTATGCCTGGTTTGAAGCGCAGAAAAAATGGACCCATGATAAAGGTTGTCCCGACGGAGTATTTGCGCCTCTTAATATTGATGCAAAAATCAACGCTGCATATATTGTAATCGGATTACTTTACGGGAAAGGTAATTATGGTGCAACAATAGATATCAGCACAAGGTGCGGCTACGACTCGGATTGTAATCCTGCGAATGCCGCCGGAATACTGGGGACTATGATAGGGTACAGCAATATACCTGATTATTGGAAACAAGGCCTTGAGAAGGTTGAAAAAATTAATTTCCAGTATACTGAAATGTCTCTAAAAAAAGTATATGATATAGGTTTTCAGCATGCCGTTGATATGATCAGGAGAAATGGAGGAAGGGAGAATGACGATTCACTGGTTATTAAATACCAGGTTCCACAGACAGTTCCAATGGAAGCTAGTTTTGAAGGATTATTCCCATCAGAGCGCAGAAGTGTGAACAAAAGAATAAGTGAAAAAGAAAAAGAGGCTACTGTTAGTTTCAACGGTTCCGGGTTTGTTTTAACCGGATATGCTTTTGCAGAAAACGGACATGGTGATGAAGTTTTGGAGGTTGATCTTTATATCGATGATAACCTAATTGAGACTATAAAGATGCCAACACAAACACTGTTGAAGCGTACTGAGGTAGCGTGGAATTATAATCTTCTGGAAGGAGATCATAATATTACTTTAAAAAGCCGGAATATACCTGGCAATTATCACATAGATGTTTTAAACCTTATTATATATTCTTGTAAAGAACCACAGGTAAAAGTGTATTATTAGGCTGTCTATGATATCGCAAATAATTATGAAACGATCATAAAAATCAGTTGCGTTCAAGTAAATGATTATTGCGAGTTTCATGCACCATAAATGAAAAATAAAATAATGGTATGAAGAAAATAATGATTATAGGGAGTGCTAATATTGATTACATATTGAAGATGAATGAGTTCCCTGTACCGGGAGAGACTGTTGAAGCTTCAGCGTTCATGCAGGCAATGGGGGGCAAGGGTGCGAATCAGGCTTTAGCAGCACATAAACTGGGCGGGGATGTAATATTTGTAACATCGCTGGGATCCGATTCAGCAGGAAAAAATTTATTGAAATATTATAAGGAGCAAAGCTTAAAAGTAGTTCCAATGATTGCCGAAGGTACACCAACAGGTAGTGCAATGATCTGGGTAAACAAAAATGGGGAAAACTGTATTGTAATTAATCCCGGGGCAAATAGGATGTTTACATCTGAACTGGTTTTCAAGCCAGATATTGAGACTGCTATCAGAAAGGTAGATATAGTATTATTGCAAATGGAAATTCCATATGAAACTGTTAAAACTATATGTGAAGTTGCATTTAAACATGGGAAAAAAATTATACTGAATGTTGCTCCTGCAAGGTCGCTAGATCGAAATATTATTGATAAAATAGATATTCTGGTAGTAAATGAAGTTGAGGCAGAAACTATATCGGGTATAAAGGTTGATGGAGAAAATATTGAAATCGTTCTGGATAAATTGTTGAATATGGGTGTAAAAAATGTGATCATGACTCTGGGAGACAGAGGGTCCATTTTAAAAAATGGCAATGTTTATAAGCATATACCGGCATATAGAGTTAATACTGTTGATACTACTGCAGCAGGTGATACATTTTGTGGTGCATTTGCTGCTGAGTTAGCAAGAGAAAACAATTGGGAAGATGCTCTTACATTTGCGACTGCCGCTTCAGCTATTTGTGTCACAAGAATGGGTGCACAACCCTCAATTCCGACCGAATCAGAAGTGCGTAATTTTTTAAATAACAACAAATTATATAAAAATAACTAATATGTTTATCGTAAACAGCTATTTATTGGCAGTTGTCCTTTGCTTTGTGACAATGCTTTGTTGGGGTTCCTGGGGGAACACACAAAAACTGGCGGCAAAAACCTGGAGGTACGAGCTTTTTTACTGGGATTACGTGATAGGGATTTTGTTGTTTTCAATTATTCTGGGATTCACATTAGGAAGCATCGGGGAGCAGGGGAGAGGATTTACTGATGATCTGATGCAAGTTAATTCAAGAAACTTCTGGAGCGCATTTACAGGAGGAATAATCTTTAATGCATCAAATATTTTACTCTCTTCTGCAATCTCATATGCTGGTATGTCAGTAGCTTTCCCCATAGGGGTTGGCCTGGCGTTGACACTGGGTGTGTTTATAAATTATTTCAGTACTCCAAAGGGTGATCCTGTAATTCTCTTTGCCGGAGTTGCATTTATCATTGCTGCTATTATTTTTAATGGAATTGCTTCGGGTAAGATGATAAAGGGAGAAAGTGAGAACAGTACAAAGAAAAAAGGAATAATAATTGCAATTTTCGCAGGTATACTGATGTCTTTCTTCTATAGGTTTGTGGCATCTGCAATGGATCTGGAAAACATGGCATCCCCTGCTACTGGTATGTTGACTCCATATGCGGCATTTTTTATCTTTGCACTCGGAATATTTGCAAGTAATTTTATTTTTAATACCTGGATCATGAAGAAACCCTTTATAGGTGAACCTTTGTCGTATAAGCAATATTTTGCAGGGAATCCAGAAACTCATTTTGTGGGTATCCTGGGTGGCCTTATCTGGGGTATAGGTACGGCATCCAGCTATATAGCCGCGGGCACAGCAGGTGCTGCTATTTCATATGCATTGGGTCAAACTGCTCCAATGGTGGCCGCACTCTGGGGGTTATTAATCTGGAAAGAATTCAGAGGTGCCCCGAAAAAAGTTAATCAATTGTTGACATTGATGTTCTTGTTTTTTGTTACAGGTTTAATATTTATAATTTATTCAGGAGGTAATTAATCCTCTATTTCACTACCGGAAACCGTTTTCGGTAGTGAAATATATTGTGATTTATTTATTAATGCTAAACCCGAGCCTCTTTTTTGTTTTTTTGCAATTGTTTCCTATCTTTGGTGAAAATCGTTTGAAAAAATCTAAACCCGGAAAATTATGAACTTACTTGAACAACTGAAAACATTCACCAAAGTGGTTGCCGATACTGGAGATTTTGCTTCTATTGAAGCTTACACACCTATAGATGCAACCACCAACCCATCGTTAATCTATGCGGCTTCGCAAGATGAAAAATACAAAAACCTGATTGAAAATGCTATTGGTTTTGCCAAACAGTCATCGTCTGAGAAAACCACTCAGCTACAGAAGGCGATGGACAAGCTGGCCGTAAATTTCGGACTGGAGATTTTGAAAATAGTTCCGGGGCGTGTATCTACCGAAGTGGATGCCCGCCTTTCGTTCGACACCGCCGCTACTGTCAAAAAAGCACGGGAACTTATTGCTCTTTATGAAGAGGCCGGTATTTCGCGCGAAAGGATATTAATAAAGGTAGCCTCTACATGGGAAGGGATTAAAGCAGCCGAAATACTTGAAAGGGAAAGTATTCACTGTAACCTCACACTTCTTTTCTCTCAAGCACAGGCTATAGCTTGTGCCGAAGCGGGGGTGCGGCTGATTTCACCGTTTGTGGGGAGGATTCTCGATTGGCATTTAAAGAACCGTGGCGTATCAGTAATACCCGCACAGGAAGACCCGGGTGTCCTTTCGGTGACCGGTATATTTAACTATTACAAGAAGTTTGGCTATCCAACTCAGGTCATGGGTGCCAGTTTCAGGAATATTGGAGAGATATGCGAACTGGCAGGATGCGATCTTCTCACCATCTCTCCCAAGCTTTTGAATGAGCTGGAACAGACTGAGGGTATATTAACAAAAAAACTTGACTCCAAAGCGGCCTGTGAAATGAACATGGAAAAAATATCACTTGATGAAAAAACTTTCCGCTGGATGATGAATGAAGATGCTATGGCTACCGAAAAACTGGCCGAAGGCATTCGTAATTTCACCAAAGATCTGCTGAAGCTGGAGAATCAGATTGCAGCTAAGCTGTAATAAGAATTTGAGCTACATATCACTGAACTAAAGCTGCTCCTCAGCTTCTTCTTTTGTCAGGTCAAGTTTTTCATCGTCCTTTCCTCTGTCGAAAAACATTTTGCGGAGCGGGTTTTTGCGCGCTTCATCATAGGCTTTTCTGTTTCTGAAGATGTCAATACCCATAAATATAGCCTGCCTGAACGACTCATCCGAAGCCAGGTTCTTTCCTGCAATATCGTAAGCCGTACCGTGGTCGGGAGAGGTCCTTACAATGGGTAATCCTGCTGTGAAATTAACTCCTGAATCCATAGACAGCGTTTTGAAAGGAATCAGACCCTGGTCATGATACATTGCTAGTATGGCATCAAAATCTTTAAAATGGCCGGTTCCAAAAAAACCGTCTGAGGCAAATGGCCCCGCACATAGTATTTTGTTGTCTTGCGCTTCTTTCACAACTGGTGAAATGATCTCTGACTCTTCCTTTCCCAGTAATCCGTTTTCACCGGCATGAGGATTCAGCCCCAGTACGGCGATACGTGGATTCTCTATTCTGAAATCCCGTTTCAAAGAGAGATCAAGGGTTTTCAGCTTCTCCATTATCAGCTCTTTTGAGAGTTTTGACGAAACCTCTGAAAGAGGTATATGGGTGGTTACCAGTGCTACACGCAAATTTTCTGTTGCCATGATCATCAGGGCTTTCTCTCCATTTCCTGAAAACCTCTCCTGCAGAAACTCCGTATGGCCGGGAAAATGGAAACGTTCGTTTTGGATTGTATCTTTATTGATGGGCAGAGTAATCAGCAGGTCTATTTTATTTGCTGCAAGATCACGGACAGCATGGTCTAATGCCATGTATGCTGATTCTCCGGCTTCTATGCTTGCTTTGCCCAATTCAATCTTTATCTCCTCCTTTACACAGTTAACAAGATTGATTTTTCCCTCCTGAGATTCCTCGACTCTGGAAATTATATGAAAATTCACGGAGTTGCTGTTCAGGGCCTTACGATGGTACGAGGCCGATTTAGATGACCCGTATATCACGGGATGGAACAACTCAAGCATCCTCGCATCAGAAAAAGCTTTTAACAGGATTTCATATCCAATACCATTGACATCACCATGTGTGATACCTATTTTTATTAATTCTGACATCTTTATTTTTGACTGACTTATTGTTATGATCTTTTTTTTACTTCGGGTATGCTGATGGTGTAAAGTGTGGATTCCAGATTGCGCATAAGGTTGCGCTTTGTTGTTTCGGGTGCGTAGATGAATGTTTCCACAACCACTACCATGCCGCTGTTTTCATTTACAAATGCCTGCATCACGAAGGGGCCGCCCATCATATCGGTAGTCATCTCCCACAATCCGCGCAGTTCGGCACGAAATATACTTTCCACTTCAATACGCCGGTAGTCGGGCATATACGAATGTATGGCAGTAGTCATCTCTGAATCGAAAGAACCTTTGATATACTCCCCCAGCACGCGATTGCGGATATTTATAAGAGAATCTTTTTCGAAGACGGCTTCCGTGGTATAAGGAAACTGGTAGATAACAATGTCCTGGCGTGACCGGGGCGCATTGTTGGTGGCCCAGTAGAAGTTTTTGTGCTCAGTTACATTCGATAAGCCTTTTGGAAAATGGATGTTTACTCCAAAAACCTGATTTATACGTGTTACCGGATCCGTCAGGTTTTTAAGATATTTGCCATTTCGCTCGAGCTCTTTTGTGACAAAGTAATCTACAATGCTTTCTTTGTTTTCGGTTACAAACTTCACAAAAGTGGCGGTGTCGGGAGCATGAATATTCATTATTACCTGTCCCACGGCATATTTGTCGATATCGGCTGTAAGTTTCGGATAGCTGTAAATGTTCGATATTTCTGGAATAATTATATTGCGTGCCATTTTAAAGGTACTACTGAAATTTTCCGGGACAATTTGCAGTATTCTGAAATTCGGTTCCGGTTGTGGTAGTGCTTTTGCATTCGAGTTGAGTACATTGAACAATGCTATTCCGGCTGTACTTTTCCAGGCAGTGTCATCGATCAGTACCATTACTTCATTAGTTGTTCCTGAAGCGGAGAAAAATCCTCCGCCGCCGTCGCACGATGTGAAAAAGAGGATGGCGGCCACGAAAGGTAGAAAAATTCTAAAATGTTTCATAAGGTGATTATTTGCCTATTATTTAACAAATATACAACTATTTGTGAGGAAATGAAATCCATCGCTTTTAATTTATGAAAAATTAGTGTTGTTCCAGTTTTGCAGTTGATAACATGCCGCAGGCTGCAAAGATATCTTCTCCTCTGGATGCACGTATGGTGCTGATGAATCCTTTAGCAGAGAGAAAGTCTCGAAACCTAATCATATTCTCTTCTGTTGAGGGCCTGAGGCTACTCATCGGGATTACATGAAACCTGATCAGGTTAATGCGGCAGTCCAGGCCTGCCAGCAGTTTGGTTAGTTCCCGTGCGTAAAGCAACGAGTCGTTCACCCCGTCAAACATGATATATTCAAAAGATAACCGTCTTTGGTGACTCCAGTCATATTTATGCAGCATTTCAATCACCGAGGTAATGGGTGCCGATTTCTCGATCGGCATAATGGTCTGTCGTTGTTCCGGAATAGGATTATGCAAACTGATGGCCAGATGGCATTTGCTTTCGTCGAGAAAACTTTTCAGGTTTGACGTTAGTCCGATGGTAGAGAGGGTGATTCGTTTTGGACTCCATGCAAGGCTGTATTCAGCCATCAGCAGTTCCGAAGCCTTATTTACCTGCTTATAGTTGTCCAGCGGCTCTCCCATACCCATAAAAACCAGGTTGGTGATCGTTTCAGAATCGGGTACCGAATATACCTGGTTAAGAATTTCCGTAGCAGTGAGGTTGTCATGGAATCCCTGTTTTCCTGTCATGCAAAAATCACAGTTCATCCGGCATCCTACTTGTGAGGAGACACAGATAGTCAGGCGGTCGGATTCAGGTATGGTGACAGTCTCGATAAACTTTCCGCTACCTGTCTTGAACAGCATTTTTCTTGTTCCATCGACAGATGTTTTCACATCGAGCGGTTCTGATCTTCCCGTGTCGAATTTCTCTGAGAGAATCTGCCTGTTCTTCAGAGAGATATTGGTCATCTCATTGATGTCCTTCACTCGCTTCAGATAGACCCAGTGGGCAATCTGTTTGGCGGTAAATTTGGGAAGGCCCAGTTCAGTAACTTTTTCCGTGATTTCGGCAAGTGTCATGCCGAGTAGATATTGTTTTTGATCCATTTGCTGCAATAGTTATTAAACTACAAAGATACGGAGGATTTAGCAAAATGAAGCATCGAATTGACAAAGAGTTAATTCGAAAACGGTATCTTTATTTTTACTTTTCAGGGGACTCTCCTGGCTTCGTGATATGGGTATGATAGAACAAGTGAACAAGTAGTGAAAACGGAGGCTTTCGCAAGCCCCCATTTTCGGAATTTTTGTAATTAGAAGTAGAGTATTTGTTTTAACCGGCAGGTTTTAATTTCCCGCCCTGATTTTTCCTATGCCGTCTTTGGAGAGGTCTGTTTCGCTTGGCTTTCCGTAGTAGGTTATGTTGCCAATGCCACCAGAACGTGCTTTGAGAAACTCCGATGCAAAACAACTTACATTCCCCACTCCCTGTGAATAAACGGTAGCCCTTCGGGATTTCAGCTCTCCAGCATCTATGTTGCCCACACCTTCAGACCTTATCTCCACACTGTCTGCTGTGCCAGCGATAGAGATGTTACCAACTCCTTCGGAAGAGATATGAACATGTCCTCCATCAAGCTCCCTGGCAGTAAAGTTACCTACCCCCTTAGAGTTGACAATTAGTCCGGGGGAAGAGAAGGATCCCTTAATATTGATGTTTCCTACTCCATCAAAGTCGATTTTTGTAAGGGTAGGGGTGGAGATGGAGATCAGCAGCTTGTCAGCTTTTTTATTAAACTGTTTCCAAAAACTCTTTTCCATCTCCAGAATGAGTTTGCCATCGTCCATTCTCACTTCAAGAATATTAAGCAGCTCTTCACTTCCTTCGGCGGTAACGCTTGTTTTATCGGATTGCATGATCATAATATTGGCGACCACCGACGATTTGATAGCCGTGAAACCGGTTACCTCGAATTGATCCGTTGCTTTGCGTTGTTGGGCACAAGAAGTGCTGCTGATTGTGCAAAGCAATAATATTAGTGTAAATGTAAGTGTTGTTCGCATATAGTTTATTTTTTATTTATTTGACTGAATAATGGTTACAACGGTTACAAAAAAATCTGTTTTTTTGTAAAGCCGAAATAACAGTCAGGCGAGAGCAGGTTCAGGAGAATCTGAAACTCTGAAACTCTGTCTGGAACCAGTTATTTATCAAAATGATTCAATCTTTCAACAACTCCAGGATTTTCAACCGGAAAGCATATTCATATTTGGCTTGCGCTTCTTCTCCCAGAACCTGAGTGAGATTGTTCTTGGCAAGGAAGAGCTCATATGAGTTAGCCCTGCCACTCTCATGTTTTTGTTCCGCAAAACGGTATGCTTCGCGGCTGGCTATGACCGATTTTTGAGCAGCGTTCCACCGGCTTCTTGCTCCTATTGCATTATAATAGGCCTGTTCAATCTTTTTTCGCAGTTCCAGTTTCGTTTTATCCATCTCCAGCCGTGTGTTGGCAATGATCAGTTCGGCATTATGAACACTGTTTCTGATCTGAAATCTGTTGAATATTGGAATACGAAGGTTGAAACCGAGCGAATTGCTTATATTATTACGCAATTGCGAACTGAAAGAGTCGTTATCTCTTCCGCTCATATTGTAATATCCTGTACCCATATTGGCTCCGAATGAAAGTGTGGGGTAATATTGAGCTTTTGCCATCAGCAGCTCTTTACGGCTACTTTCAAGCCGGTAGAGCATACTGCGAATTTCGGGACGGTTCATCAGTGCGCTCTCGTAGACTGCTTCTGAGGAAAGGAGTGCGGTTTCGTTAATCAGGTCCTCGGCTGATGGTGCCGTGATATCGAAATTATTGAACTCCTCCAGCTCCATGATTTGTGCCAGGTCAAGCAGAGCCAGCTTGAGATTACTTTCTGCCTGCACCCTGTTTAATTCCTCCTTAGCCTGTTGTGCCTCCAGTTCATACAGTTCACCCTGTGCCATTTTGCCGCTTCTAACCAGTTCGGAGCGTTGTGACAGTCCGGCTTTGGTAATACCAAGCTGGCTCTCGGCTATCTGTAATAACTCCCTGTTGAGTAATGCCTGTAAAAATGCCGTTGAAACACTCATGATAATATCATCGCGCATCTTTTCCAGATCGGCTTCCGATGCATGCATATCGGCTTTTCTTGCATCGATATTATGTTTCATGCGCAGTCCGTCAAAAAGGGTGATGTCCGCTCCGATACCGAAACTTGTCTGTGATGAGTTGGTATTTTGATAAACGTTGTCAAGTCCGATAGAGCGTCCGAACACAAAGTTTTGTCCGGCTGATGCATTCAGGTTTGGAAGCAGGTCGGTGCGTGCCTGGCTGTAGGCTATCTCCCTCTGTTGTTTGTTCAGCTCCTGCTGTTTTATATTGCGGTTGTTTTCCAGAGCAATATCTATACATTCTAACAGCGTAAATTGTTGCTGTGCGGTAACCGGGAACAACGATCCTGCTATCACTATAATGATAAGTATTGTTTTAATATTCATCTTATGATTTCTTTTCTTCTATAATTTCCGTTCCGCGAATTTTGTCACTCTCTTTCAATCCTTCAGTCACCTCAATATTGATACCGTCGGAGAGGCCGATTTTTACATGCCGTCTTTCAAACTCCTGCGGTTTTTCGTTTTTAACCATGTAAACAAATGCAGAATCTCCACTGAACTCTACTGAACTTTCCGGAATAGTCACCACTGCAGCTCGTTTATCGAGAATGATATCGGCATTGGCACTGTAACCGGCACGGATAAATACATCGGCAGGTAGTTCCATAGCAGCTTTCATCTCGAACAGAATAGCACCGCTTTCTTCAACACCTTTTGGCGATACATACTCCAAACTGGCAGGCACTTTCCTGTCCTGGATAGCTCCGATAGTGATTTCCATGGGCATTCCCACCGATAGTTTTCCCACTTCCGTTTCGTCAATCTTCCCCACAAAGAGCATGTCGCTAAGGTTTGCCACTGATGCCACCGTTGTGCCGTCGTTGAAGTTGTTGGACTGGATTACCGAGTTACCAACCTTGATAGGAATATCGAGGATAGTACCACTTACGGTGGAGCGCACCAAAGTGTTGCTGGTTTTTGCTGAACTCTTGGTAATTCCCGTTCTAACAAGGCTCAGATTGTCATTGGCCGCGCGCAACTCTTCCTGATCGTTTTTGTACTGTAACTCCACCTTATCGAACTCCTCTTTAGAGATCACTTCGTTCTCATATAGCTTCTTGTCTCTTTCATAATTGCTCCGGCTTTGATTGGCAGCTAGTTGCGCCCTCTCTACACGCGATTCGGCACTACTGAGATTTACCATATCGGGTACTACCTGAATCTTGGCAATAATATCACCGGCCTGCACAATATCACCGGCCTCCTTGTAAACTTCGGAAATGATGCCAGACATCTGTGGCTTTATAAGGATCTCGTTGCGTGGCTCAACCTTTCCCGTGGCTACGGTTCTTTTTTCTATATCTCCCTTTGCCGCTGTCTCAATTTTGTAGGTAACTGTTCTGGGGCGTGATTTCTGCCACAGAAATACGAAGGTGGATATTACCAAAAGCCCCAACAGAGCCAATCCTGCAATTCTTAATACTCGTTTCATGCCATTTATTTATTATTGATCATTTATTTCTCGTTTTATTGTCGTAATTTCCAGTCTCCAGCTTCAGTCCCAGTTCCCATTTTTTTTACTCTTCACTGATGGCCTCTACCGGTTTAATCATCATTGCCCGTTGTGCGGGTACATATCCTGCCATTGTACCTATCACTATCAGAATAAATAGGGAGATAACTGCCATACCGAACGATATTTGCGGATCTTTAAAGAACTGATCACCCTGGCTAAGCACTATACCCGTAGCTCTGAGCAATCCCACACCCACCACAATACCGAGTATTCCCGCCAAGACGGTTAGCACCACGCTTTCACTTAGAATTTGCCCGATAATGTTTCCGGGTGTTGCCCCCAATGCGCGCCTGATCCCGATCTCTTTAGTCCGTTCGCGTACTGTTACCAGCATGATGTTACTCACGCCGACAGCTCCGGCAAAGAGTGTTCCCAGTCCCACGATCCAGATCAAAGAGGCAATTCCTATTCCCAGGTAGTTGAACATTTTAAACTGCTCCTCTATATTCATGGTAAACAACGCATCCTTGTCGTCAGGTGCTATCTGGTGTTGTTGTTTCAGTATCTCCAGAATTTTGTTCTGAACCACTTTTACCGGTACTCCATCCTTGGCCGTAGCAGCCAGAAAGTGGATAATATTACCCTGGTTGAAAGCTTGCTGCATAGTAGAAAAGGGGAGAACCACCGTTTCGGCAGTGTTACCACCTATGCTTACACCCGATGAGCTTCTGGCAACCCCGATTACCTGAAAATAAATCCCATTCACCCTGATAAGCTTTCCCGTGGGGTCTTCGCCCTTCTGAAAGAGCACTTCATAAATTCGTTCACCAATAACACACACCTTTCTTTTTCCGGCAATATCAATGTCGTTCACATATCTGCCGTAAAGTATTTTGCTTTTCTCTATCAGATCGTATTCCGGATAACAACCTTTCACCAGGTAAGAGCCGTTTTTGTCACCTCTTACCACATTTCTGTCGTTTCCTCCGCTGAACAGCATTGGAGAGATGTACTGCAGCTCATCTACCCTTTGTCTGATAACGGGTAAATCGCTGTTGGTCATGTTCCATCTTCTTCCTTTACGGAAACCTTTGTAAGGGAGCGTCGTATTTTCTGCTGCAAAAAAGCAGGAGTTGGTTGCAAATCCTTCTATCTGAGACGAGATCCCTTTTTCAAGCGCGTTCCCGGCACCCACCATCAGCACCAGCATCAGCATACCCCAAAAAACACCAAATGCGGTGAGTACACTGCGCGATTTGTTGTGCGTAATGGTGATCCAAATCTCCTGCCATCTGTCTAAATCAAACATAACTGTATATTTTTAGCGTTCAGCGTTCACTCTTTTACATTTTCACATCCTCATTCCTGCCTCATTGCTTCTATAGGTTGTACACTCACCGCCTTACGTGCGGGCAGGTAGCCGGCGATTACCCCGGATATGATTAAAACTGCTGTCGCAAAAATGGCATACCCCAAGTCGACAGTCGGATTGCTGAATACCGACATTTGCGGTCCATCAGTAACAGGTTGCCCGTTTGCCGATTGTTCCATGAAGAAATTAATCACTTCTGTGAGCCCTATCCCCATAAATAATCCTATGTATCCGAAGATAGTGGTGATAAGTATAGACTCCAGAATAATGGTTTTAAGTATGGAAAGAGGTGTAGCACCTATAGCTTTACGGATACCTATTTCGCGTGTACGTTCTTTCACCGACACAAGCATGATATTGCTTACCCCCACTATTCCGGCAATAAGTGTAAGGATGCCGATGATGGTGACAAAGAAAGTAATTCCACCAAAAATCTTCATTGTTTCCACGTACTCCGATTGGGCGTTGTTGACCCATAATGCCTGCCTGTCTTCGGGATTAAAGTTAAGTTGCTTTCCCATTAATGCCCTAAGTGATTCATCAAAACTGTCGTTTGCAGCTTTAGTGTCGAGCCCGTCCACAGTGAAGGTGATTTGGTAAAACTTACGGTCAGGATTGAAGATTGCCTGTGACGCGGAGAAAGGGATGTAGGCATTTGAGCCTCCCCAGTCCTCTTTCTTGGAATTAATACCGATTACCTTGAACATAATCTGGCCTACCTTCACATAATTGCCTAATGGTGATTCATTCCTGAAAAGAAGATCAGCAATCTTTTTATCCAAAACAATCACCTTGTTAGCCTCTTTCATATCCAGCTGATTGATGAACCGTCCTTCCCCGGGTCGGATTATCAGTTTCTCAATATTTAAATAGTTAGGCATCACACCTCTCACCTCGTATGAGCCGTATTCGCTTCCGAAAGTAATTGTTTGTCTTGTGTTTATTCTTGCTGTGATAAGTCGGCTCTCCTCCACCTCGTTTTTGATCAGTTCTACCTCACTTTCCGAAAAACGCAGACGGCGTTCCGATTTCAATCCGTTGTAAGGCATTGAGGTTGTACCCGACCACAGGTTAATACGGTTTACGGCCCGTGAACTGAAGTTTAGCATTACACCGTTTTTCAGTCCGTTGCCTGCCCCCAGCAGCACAATGAGAATGAAGATACCCCATGATACGGACAGGCCCGTAAGAGTCGTTCGCATCTTGTTCTTCTTTAACGTGCTGATAATTTCCTGAAACTGGTCAATCATATTGTGTCTGTTCCTGCAGGTTGGAGTGATTCGTGCACCCCGTTGTTTTTACGTGTTTCATATTCAATCATCCCGTCTTTCAGATGGATGATGCGGTTAGTGGAGTTTGAAACCGAAGCTTCGTGCGTAACAATGATAGTAGTTATTCCCTGCCTGTTGAGGCCAGTCAGCACATCCATCACCTCTACGGTAGTTTTACTGTCTAAAGCGCCGGTGGGTTCATCCGCGAGAATTATTTTGGGATTGGATATCAGGGCTCGGGCTATTGCAACACGTTGTTTCTGTCCCCCCGATAGTTCGCTCGGCAGATGGTGCGCCCAATCTTTCAGCCCCATTCTGTCGAGATGCTCCATCGCAATGATATTGCGTTTTTTACGGCTTACTTTTTTATAATATAGAGGTAGAGCTACATTCTCGAGAGCATTTTTGAAGTTGATAAGGTTGAACGACTGGAAGACAAAACCAATCATCTCGTTGCGGTAATTTGCTGCTTGTCTCTCGGTTAGATTCTTTATCAATGTGCCGTTAAGTTGATAATCACCAGAATCGTATGCATCTAAAATTCCCAGTATGTTTAGAAGTGTGGATTTGCCCGATCCCGAAGCTCCCATTACGGAGACATATTCCCCCGCCTCTATATCGAGATCGATTCCCTTGAGTACGTGAAGTGATAGTGCTTCGGTATGATATGATTTGTGCAGTTGCCTGATATGGATCATCTTTATGCTGTTTTATTGTCTCTTATTAGACATATGTATGATTGAATTGGTTACAGAATTTATATCCTTTTATTTTTATTTTCTTTCTACTGTCAGATGGAACCACTGATTATCAACGATTATCATAATCATACCGGCCTCATCTTCATTACTTGAATTTTAAGAACTGCACAAATGTATGCCAAAACATTGTACTATGCAATACATAATACTATAATATTTATCTATTTAACATTATTTATAGTTTTAAGGTGTAAATATTATTAATCTTTGTTTACATTATCAGAATACTTCGGCAATTATTATTTAAATAATTCTTATAATACGCTGAATATCAATAGAGTATGACGCTTCTTAGGATCTGGCATAACTTATTGACTGTCAGCGCTATAAATGAGGTTTTAACGAAGCTTTATTACCAATGATACGTTGATAAATGATGCGATTGCTGTCTGTTCCATAATAGCCTATATATCAATAAAATATAATGAATTTAATAATCACATATGCACATACAAAAGCAGCCGTATAATAATGCGGAGCAGAAGTATGAAATAAAAGAAAAGGAATTATAAAGGGTGACAAATATTTCATATTTCTATGATAAGTGGCATCTTATCTGCGTGACAAGCTCATAGTGGTGTAAATCTTGCAGTGTTGGGAATAAGTTCAAATGTATATCCTTCGCCCAGCAACCACTCTATGGCACGTGGCATAGCGTACATCATATTTTTTTTGGCTTTCAGTGAATCGTGAAATACTATGATGGACCCGTCACGCGTGTATTTTTTAACATTTTCAAGCACCCTTTCAGGCGAGAGTTTGGCATTATAATCGCGTGTTACCACATCCCACATCACAATCTTGTACCCGCTTTTTCTGAGCAGCAAGGGTTGAGGTATAATCATATGGCCGTGAGGAGGGCGGAAAAGCCCTGAACGTATAAGGCTGTTTGCTTCACGGGTATCACTCAGAAACTTTTTGGGTGTGTTAAGCCATCCCTGCAGATGGTGAAAGGTATGGTTGCCCACAGAATGGCCACTTTCTAGTATCTCTTCAAATAGGTATCCATATTTGCGGACATTATCTCCAACACAAAAAAAAGTGGCTTTCACATCATATGTGTCAAGCACATCCAGTACCCAGGGTGTGATTTCAGGAATGGGACCGTCGTCGAACGTTAGGTACACAGTTTTTTGCAGGGGGACTTTCACGCGCCAGAGCGTTTTCGGATAAAGTAATCTATATATAATAGGTGGTTGTTCTATTAACATGAATATAGTTGTAGTGGTGAATATTGAAATAAGATGGGGCTGTGGGGAGATACCCCACAGCCCCATCTTATTATTCTATTGCTGATTTTTTGATTGGTATTGCTCCAATAGTCTGGGGCTGAATTGCTGCATCATACCTAAAGCTTTTTGCATTATCTCCTCTTCGGTGCTCCTTGTTAGAGTATCCTCTGCGGGAGTAGAATAAAAACCGCGTACCGAACCATCGGTTATCTCTTTCAAAATAGTATCTCCAATGTATGGAACTCCAAGCGTGTAAAAGGTCTGAGCCCGTTGAAGCATATCATCAACCATCATCTGGTATTTCACTTTATCATATTGTTGATATATACTTGCTATGAGAATTATCGGGTTGATATTATTGTATATCACGTCGGACATAGTATTTGATATCTGAAGGGGTTTCAGTCGTGAAAACCAGTCCAGGTTCCCATTAATCCTATCGCCAATTTCAGTGATGATGGCCGCAGCCTTATCCTTTTCACCCAAACTGTAGTATGCTCTGGCGAACAACAACCCGTCTGTGCCGTAGTGCACGGCAGAGGAGGGGATCATCGTGGTAACCTTGTCCAGTGCGGAAAGGGCTTTATCATTTTCGCCGGCATCTATCAATGCGCCGACTAATTGCGTGAAGTATAGACGGAAGGTAGAAAGCATCCTTCTGCTGGTTTCATCTAGATATATGTCCTGATTCTCTTCCAGCCCCCCCCATCTGAATTTATTCACCATATTATCGTAGGCCTTTTCTATGTTTACCCCTTTATACAGTGGTGTCCCTGGAACCACCTGGTAGGTAAGGCCATTAAGAGAGAAGTTGCTATCCTGAAGGTTCATATACAGAGAAGGAGTGATGGTTGTAGCGAAATGGATGGGGCGCTGCCAGTTGTCGTCGTTTATGTTGCCGAGCATCTCCAGGATCATCAGTTCCTGTCGATAGAGAGCCGATTTATCGCCCAGATTGATATACATCCTGGCTGCAGGTTTTGCTGCTATCGATTTCCAGTCTACTAAGGTTGTATCTACATCTAATGCAAGTACATTCCCGGGGATGATCTGAGTATTCCCGGTGTTGAACGGATTTACCGGTTTAAAATTACCGGTTCTCAGGCTTTCCATTGTCTGCTTGAGCGAAAGCGTATCTTTGAATGCGTTTACATCATAGTAGGTGCCAAAAGATACAGGTGGTATTTTGTTTTGCCGTAACACGTTCTCTATCTCCTGTCTAGAGATGATAAAGGCAGCACTACCGGCTTCGCCTGAATATAGCGGACGTGTCCATTTTATAGGCAGAGGCTTCGATTCATATGCAGGACGCACCAGCTGATCGATATACCATTCTGTCTGAAGGAAGCTTAGGTTGGTAACCCGCACATCGGTACGGAATCCTTCAGTCTCCTGCACATACCAAAGCGGATAGGTGTCGTTGTCGCCATTGGTAAAGAGAATAGCGTTCTCACCCACGCAGCTCAGATAGTTCATGCCGGTGTCACGTGCCAGTGTCCTTCCGGAACGGTCGTGATCGTCCCAGTTCTGTGAAGCCATCTGGATAGGAACAAAAAGGGCTGCCACAGTTGCAATTGAAGCGGCTGCAGTGGTGTTTTTCAAATATTTTCTCAGGAAGAGGCTGATACCGGCTACTCCCATTCCCACCCATATAGCGAAGGCATAAAAAGAGCCGGCATAAGCGTAATCGCGTTCCCTCGGTTCAAACGGTGTTTGATTGAGGTATAGGATAATGGCAAGGCCTGTCATGAAAAAAAGCATGAATACGATGGAGAAACTCTGCAGCCCTTTTTCTTTTAACCTCAATTGATACAATATACCAATGATTCCGAGCAGTAGTGGAAGCATATAATATTTATTGTGTCCCTTATTGTTGGCTATATCGGGTGCAATGTTGTCTTGCGGCCCAAGTCCCAGTATATTTTTATCTATGAATGATATACCCGTGATCCAATTTCCGGCAGTAATTCCTCCATCACCCTGGATATCGTTCTGTCTCCCTGAAAAGTTCCACATGAAATAGCGCCAGTACATATAGTTGATCTGGTAACTGATAAGAAACTTCAGATTCTGTAATACTGTAGGCTTTTGATTCATTTCGGTCACACCGCCCCACCGTTCGTAACCAATACTATGATTTCTAAAAGAGGGATTGTTGGAATTTGAATGCATCCTGGGGAACAGCATTGTGTTAGTATACTTGTAAACAGGTGTTGTAACCTTTACATATTCGTCTTTCTGATCGGGTGTTGTTTTTACAATTTTATTGTATGATTTGCGTTCGCCTTCAATAATTGCTGTACCGTTGGCATTCCTTGCTATCTGTGAAGCATAGGTTGTGCCATGCACAAGCGGGGTCTGCCCGTATTGCTCGCGGTTCAGGTAACTGCCCAGAGCGAAAACATCTTCAGGCGAGTTCAGGTCGAGGGGGGGATTAGCGCTCGATCGGATAGGAATTAGCGCGTATGCTGAAAATCCAATTAGGATGACCATCAGAGAAGACATTGACAGATGGATGAACCTGGTATTTATTTTTTTGTATTTAAATGAAAAAAATGCCCCTATAGCAATCAACACTATCCATAAAAAAATTTTACCTCCAATGAAGAGAATGCCGGAAAGGCCCAGGCTTATGAAGAAAGCTGTACGTGCACGTTTCTCTTTACCTTTTTTTGAGAGTGTTTCGTATATTGCCCATGAAATGCTTGCAACTAACAGGACAAGGTAAACTAATACTCCCGAGTTGTACGACATTCCAAGCGTATTCACAAAGAAGAGTTCAAACCATCCTCCCACTTTTGTGAAACCGGGGATGATTCCCCACATAAGTATAGCTATAAGCCCGAATGAGATCAGAAGAGATATAAGAGTTCCTTTCCAACCGGGGTTGTCATTTTTCTTGAAATAATAGACTAGTACGATGGCCGGGATACACAACAAATTAAGCAGGTGAACACCAATGGATAATCCCATGATGTATGCTATCAGTACAAGCCACTTATCTGAATTGGGCCTGTCGGCATTGTCCTCCCATTTGAGTATCAGCCAGAATACTAATGCAGTAAGCATAGATGAGAATGCATAAACTTCACCTTCCACGGCGGAGAACCAGAATGTGTCGGAAAAAGTATATACCAGTGCGCCGGCCAGTCCACTTCCCATTACAACTATAGTTTGCCCTAAGGTTAGCTCTCTTTCATCCTTTGAAATTATCAGCTTGCGAGTGAGATGTGTTATAGTCCAGAAAAGGAAAAGAATTGTAAATGCACTCAAAAGCGCCGACATGCTGTTTACCATCTTTGCTACTTGTGAAGGATCTTGTGCCAGCTGAGTAAACAGATTAGCTGTTAGCATAAAAATAGGTGCTCCAGGGGGGTGTCCCACTTCAAGCTTGTATGCCGATGTAATGAATTCGCCACAGTCCCAAAAACTTGCTGTAGGTTCAATGGTTAGAAGGTAAACAATAGCAGCAACGGTAAATACCAACCAACCTGCGACATTGTTTATAAACTTATATTTGTTCATTCTTTTCATTGATTTTTTAATTCCTGATCTCAAACTGAATCATACGGATCTTTTGCAAAATTTGAGCAAAGATACTGAAAACTATTTATTTTGATTCAGTATATGAAAAGCATTTGATGATAAATTGTTTAAAATATGTAAATCTGTAGGTTTTTCCTGACGCCATTGTCGCGGCATATTATTTTGTTCACTCTTTTACGCATCTGGAGATAAGTTGCACTTGTAATTTTTCCTGGTCACAATATTTGAAGGACAAAACTTCTTACCCTGCAATTCAAGGTAAGGTTTAGGGTTTGAATTTCGTTCTCAATTCATGGAAGATAAAACTAATATTGGAGATGTTAAACAATAGTTAATTAATGTTTAGTGCGCTTAATATCAAGAGAATATGTTTTATAACATATATTTGGTTAACAAACAGATATACAGGCAAATAATACATTTGTTTTTTTATTGAATGATTTTGATTTGAAAAAAAGAGGATAAAATATTTGGAAGAGAAATAATAAAAAGTTTACTTTGACGATGATTAAGGAAAAAAATCAATAATTAAAAGGTCATTTTCGTAATAGTTTATTATTTGTAATAGTTTATTATTCATGGAGATTACACTAGTAATTCTAAAACCATCAGCAGTTCAACGCGGGATCATCGGAGAGGTTATTTCACGCTTCGAAAAGAAAGGAATTCAGATTGTCGCAATGAAGATGGTACGGATGACCGATGAGAAATTGCGGGAACATTATTCACACTTAGTAGACAAGCCGTTTTTTTGCCGCATTAAAAATTCTATGCAGGCAAGCCCTGTTGTAGTGATGGCTCTAAAGGGTGTTGATGCAGTAAATGTAGTACGGAAACTGACCGGTGTGACAAATGGGAGAGAGGCGCAACCCGGCACAATAAGAGGTGATTTCTGTAATAGTATACAGGAAAATATTGTGCATGCATCCGATTCACCGGAAACTGCAGATGCTGAACTGAAACGCTTTTTCTCGGACGATGAGATTTTTAGTTACAACCAGTTTCTTGATCCGTATATTTACGCGAACGATGAATCATAATTGCGAAATTAAATATTCTGATATGAATTATTTTAAATCAGTAAGGTAGCAATGGAGACAGAGCATTTTTTTATTAAAGCAAAGAGCATATTATCGGCAGCACTGGTGTTCGTAACGCTGAATGCTTTCTCTCAATCTGCTTCGGAATCTTCCGGCAAATCCAGGCCGGAAGTGTCTTATAGACAGTTACACAGTTCCAGCCTAAGTGATCAGCCGGGATTATTTGCCGACGGATTAAAACTTAAGATGGATCTGTCTATTTTGGAGGAAGTTGAAGAGAGCAGAGAAGAGTTCAATCCCGACGAAATTCCTGCAGATGATATTTATGAAGGCATGTGGATCAACAGACACGTGAATATCTACGGAAGTCTGAAAAATGCCCCCGACACATTCATAGTGGATCTGGAAAATTTTACAATGCCGGTTGATGGTCATATGACCTCGAATTTTGGCAGAAGAGGAAGTCGTCGCTATCACTATGGAATAGACCTGAAAGCCCATACCGGTGACACAATTTATGCTGCTTTCGATGGTAAGGTAAGGGTAAAGCAATATGAAAGAGGAGGATATGGCTATTATGTTGTAATCAGACATGTGAATGGCTTGGAGACTGTTTATGGCCACCTATCTAAATTTCTTGTCGATGAAAATGATTTTGTCCTATCTGGTCAGCCTATCGGCCTGGCAGGCAATACAGGGCGATCATTCGGATCTCACCTTCACTTCGAAACACGTTTTCTTGGCAAGCCAATCAACCCCAATTTCATTATAGATTTTCAGAACAAGGTAACACACCGCGATGAATATCTGGTGACTAATTCCAGTTACCGGAAAACATCAAACAGCAGCAGGGTTCTTGTGTCAAATAACTCTCCGGCTGGTAAAGCCGTAGCCGATGCACCTAACAAATATGTATCTGGAGATGTTAAATACCACCGTATTAAAAAAGGAGATACTCTTGGTGCCATTGCCAGAAAATATGGTGTATCTGTCAATAAGCTCTGCACGTTGAATAATATGAATACCAGGACAACATTACGTATAGGAAGGTCAATCCGCATTTCCTGACATTTACAGACCTGGCGGTTTTATAGAAAAAGGTACAAGATTTCTGACTTGTACCTTTTTTTTGATTATCTTTGTTTGGATATTATATGTTAAACAATTTGCACAATTCACAATGGATGTAACCAGTAGACAATTTGACGAAGTAATAGCTATATGTCGAGAGATATTTGCCAAAAAATTACAGGATTATGGGGCATCATGGCGTATACTCCGCCCGGAGTCTGTTACCGATCAGATTTTTATCAAAGCAAACCGCATCCGTACACTCGAAGTTAAAAAAATGAACAAGGTGAATGAAGGTGTCTTTCCTGAATATATTGGCATTGTAAATTATGGTATTATCGGACTTATCCAGCTTCAAATGGGATATTCGGATGACGTTGATATTACACCAGAAAGGGCTCTAGAACTTTACGATGGCTACGTTGCAGAAACGAAAAACCTTATGAGTGCTAAAAATCATGATTACGATGAGGCTTGGAGAAGCATGCGCGTAAGTTCCTATACCGATCTTATCCTCACGAAGATTTATCGCATAAAAAAGATAGAGAGCCATTACGGGGAAACACTTATCTCCGAAGGGATAGATGCTAACTATAAAGATATGGTTAATTATGCTGTTTTTGGCTTGATTAAACTTCATTTTGACGGTAAAAAAGAGTGAAGAGTTTAGATAAATTCGAATGAAGGCAACCAGTAAAACAGTGAATATCTTTGTGGAATTGTCCCGCATTATTGTGGGGGCAACGTTTGTTTTATCGGGTTTTGTGAAAGCTGTCGATCCTATGGGATTTACCTACAAGATACAGGATTACCTTATAGAGTTAAATTTAACTGAAGTTTTTTCACTTGCTTTACCTGTCGCGCTCTTAATTATTGTGTCAGAATTCTTGTTGGGTGTTCTCCTTCTGCTTGGGGTTTACAGTAAGTGGACAACCCGCTTTACAGGTCTGTTCATGTTGTTCTTCACTCCGCTCACTTTGTGGATAGCCGTAACCAACCCTGTTGAAGATTGCGGGTGTTTCGGTGATGCATTTATTATTAGTAATTGGAATACTTTTTACAAGAATATTGTTCTTCTTGCTGGTACTGTCTTGCTTATTGCAAAGTGGAAGCTTATAAATACTCTGTTTTCATTGAAAACAGCTCCCCTTGCAGTTCTGTTCACAGCTCTTTTTGTGTTGTTTTTTGCTCTCTATAATATTTATAAGCTTCCGGTATTTGATTTTAGGCCTTACCGAATAGGAGCCAATATACCTGAACAGATGCATGTTGATCCTGAGAAAGCCGATATTTATGAAACTATATTTCTCTATAGTAAGAACGGTATACAACAAGAATTTACTGAAGAGAACTATCCGTGGAACGACTCCACCTGGACATACGTGGATATGAAGACTCACCTTGTGAAAGAGGGTGAAAAACCTAAAATAGAGGATTTTTCAGTGGACGCTTTATATTACGACGAATCATCCGGTTCATGGAATATCGGCAGCGATATCACTGATATTATTCTTTCCGAGCCTTCATATCTTTTCCTTATGGTCGCCTCTTCTCTCGAAGAGATGAATATGAAGCATTTAAACCGGTTTAAAAAGGTTAGCACCTATGCAATTGATAACGGTTGGCCTTTTTATCTGATTACCTCATCTGGCACCGATGTTGTGGAAAATTGGGAGAAGTCGAACAGAAGCGGTTTTCAGTTTTGTCATTCCGATGAAAAGGTACTGGAGACGATGATTCGCTCCAATCCCGGACTAATATTGTTGAAAGGGGGCACGGTTATCAATAAATGGGACGACAGCAGCGTGCCGTTAATTGGCGATATGGCCTCAGTCGCTGAGCAGACTAACATTATAGCTGAGTTGAATAATACGGGAACAACGGGAACAGTGAAGTTGTTTATTATAGCACTTCTTTTTTTGATACCTCTTTTACTGATAAAATTGGGCGATCGAAAAATGTTAGTCCGGAAAAAAGTGGAATAATTTTTTATTAATTATATATTGATTGTATGAGAAAAAACATTGTGGCAGGTAACTGGAAAATGAATAAAAACCTGCAGGAAGGCCTTGAACTGGCAAAGGAATTGAATGAAGCACTAAAAGGTAAAACAGTGAATTGCGATGTGGTAATAGGAACACCGTTTATCCACCTTGCTAGTGTAGTAGCCAGTGTAGATACTACTAAAATAGGTGTAGCCGCACAGAATTGTGCCGATAAAGCTTCCGGAGCTTATACCGGTGAGGTGTCTGCAGAGATGGTAGCATCAACAGGTGCAAAATATGTGATTTTGGGGCATAGCGAACGTCGTGCATACTACCACGAAACGCCGGAGATACTGAAGGAAAAAGTGTTGTTGGCGCTAGCTAATGGCCTTACCCCAATTTTCTGTGTTGGGGAGGTACTGCAAGAGAGGGAATCGGGGAGACATTTCGACGTAGTTAAGTCGCAGGTTGAATCATCGCTTTTTGATCTTTCGCCGGAAGATTTTACTAAGATTATACTGGCATATGAACCGGTGTGGGCAATAGGCACTGGTAAAACAGCTACTGCCGGGCAGGCTCAGGAAATGCACGCTTTCATACGTAAAACCCTGTCAGAAAAATATGGAGAAAAAATTGCCGATAATACCTCCATCCTTTACGGAGGAAGTGCCAATGCCGGCAATGCTAAGGAACTTTTCTCAAATCCCGACGTTGATGGCGGACTTATTGGCGGCGCATCACTTGGTGTGAATAAATTCCTGCCTATTATTGAGGCTTTTTAATCGATTAACAGAATTTTACCACAGATTCCTCATGGGTCTGTGGTATTTTTTTACCTTTGCAGAAAATTAATTAACAGGATGCAATAAAAACTCAGTTATTAATGGAACCAAAAAACTTTTGTTTTTTCACTCTTTATTTGTAATTCAAAAATTTCAGATCTCATGATTAGTGATTCAGGTTCCAAATCAAGAGTTTATATAAAAATAATCGTATGAACTATTTTCCTCATGTAATAACTATTTTTATGTTGTTATCTCTCTCTGCAGAAGCTGGGGCACAGCATTCTTCGCAAAAGAAAGAAATACTGAATGAGTTGAATTCAATTGTCCCGGGTAAAGGACGTGTTACCATTTACGAGGATGAGAGCATCAAACACATATTGGGACGCCATATGGCACCTCCCAGGACTGTCTATTCAAGTGCTGATGGCTCAATTCAATATTATAAGATGCGTGGTTACAAGATTCAGGCCTTTTCCGGAAACAATCAGCGTACATCCAAAAACGAGGCACTCCATAAGCAAGGGCTAATTAATAGTGCTTTTCCCGGTCAGGAGACAGTAGTACTGTTTGAATCTCCGTTTTGGCGTTTACGTATCGGTAATTTTGAAGACAGGGCTCAGGCCGAAGAGATGATGAAAGAGTTGAGAAGAGCGTTTCCCTCTTTTGGTAAAGAGATGTATATTGTAGTGGATGAGGTGAAAATTCCTATTAATAAGACGTTCGAAAGTGATGATCGTCAGTAACAGTAGAAACAAAAAGAGATGTCTTCCGAAGAAATAGAAAAAAACAGATCCGTGATAGCGGATCATATGAGAGGTATTCTTTCTCTTCTAGGAGAGAATGATGGCCGCGAGGGGCTTGTTAAAACACCCGAAAGGGTTGCAAAAGCCATGCAGTATCTTACCAGAGGATATTGGCAGGACCCGGAGGAGATACTGCGTTCCGCCCTGTTCAGGGAAAACTATCGGCAGATGGTGATAGTAAAGGACATTGACCTGTTTTCATTGTGTGAACATCATATGCTCCCATTTTTTGGAAAGGCACACGTTGCTTATATACCCGATGGCTACATTACCGGACTGAGCAAAATAGCCCGTGTTGTTGAGGTGTATTCCCGTCGTTTACAGGTACAGGAGCGACTCACCACTCAAATAAAAGAGTGCATTCAGAAAACACTGAACCCTATGGGGGTGATGGTAGTTATTGAAGCCCAGCATATGTGCATGCAGATGAGGGGTGTGGAAAAACAGCATTCTGTAACCACTACATCCGATTTCACCGGCGTGTTTCGTGAACAGAGAACGCGAGAGGAGTTTATCGCGTTGATAAAATAGTCTTTATCATTTTTTTGATACCCGCTTTCGGTCGGTTTCGTCCAGCATGATTTTGCGGATACGCATATGCTTGGGTGTTACCTCCACATATTCATCTTCCTTGATATATTCAAGTGCTTCCTCTAAGCTGAAAATAACGGGAGGAGCCAGTTGTGCCTTGTCGTCGGTTCCCGACGCACGAACGTTTGTCAGCTTTTTTGATTTGGTTACGTTGACTACCAGGTCGCCCTCTTTATTGTTCTCCCCTACAACCTGTCCTGCATATACATCAGTCTGAGGTTCAATAAAGAATCTTCCTCTGTCCTGCAACTTGTCCAAAGCGTAAGCATACGCATTTCCCGATTCCCCGGCAATGATGGAGCCGTTTTGTCTCTTCTCGATATTTCCCTTCCAGGGCTGAAATTCCAGAAAGCGGTGCGCCATGATAGCTTCACCAGAAGAGAGTGTGAGAACAATATTATTCAGGCCTATAATGCCTCGCGACGGAATAATGAACTCCATGTGCATGCGATTTCCTTTATTTTCCATGGTAAGTAGTTCGCCCTTGCGGCGGGTAATTACGTCTATGACCTTGCTGGCAGACTCCTCAGGGAGGTTAACTGTCAGTTGTTCAACAGGCTCATGTTTCTCGGCTCCTATCTCCTTGATTATCACCTGTGGCTGCCCTACCTGCAGTTCATAACCTTCGCGGCGCATGGTCTCTATAAGGACAGAGAGATGGAGTACACCGCGTCCGTAAACAATCCATGAATCAGAGTTTTCGGTCTCCTCAACACGAAGAGCCAGATTTTTGTCGAGCTCGCGCATCAGCCGGTCGTATATATGGCGCGAAGTTACATACTTTCCATCCTGTCCGAAGAAGGGAGAATTGTTTATAGTGAATAACATCGACATTGTAGGCTCATCGATAGCTATAGGATCAAGCGGGTCGGGTTTTTCCAGGTCGGTTATACTGTCGCCAATATCGAACCCTTCAATACCTACAAGCGCGCAAATATCGCCTGAGGTAGCTTCTTCAACCTTAATACGTTCCAATCCCTCAAAAAGGTCCACCTCTTTTATTCGGATCTTTTTTACAGTTCCGTCACGTTTACAAAGCGCATAATCTTTATTAAAGTTTATGGATCCGCGGTGCACACGCCCCACGGCAATACGTCCCAGGTAGTTTGAGTAATCGAGAGAGGTGATAAGCATCTGAGGCGTCCCCTCCAGCACTTTCGGAGCAGGGATATGCTTTATGATCGCATCAAGAAGTGGAGTGATACTGTCTGATGGCTTTTTCCAGTCGTTCGACATCCATCCATGCTTTGCCGATCCGTAAAGAGTGGGGAAATCGAGCTGTTCCTCGGTACCATCGAGACTGAACATCAGGTCGAACACCTTCTCCTGAACCTCTTCTGGACGACAGTTAGGTTTATCCACTTTGTTTATCACCAGAATCGGTTTTAATCCTATCTCAAGTGCTTTCTGCAATACAAAGCGCGTCTGCGGCATGGGCCCTTCAAAAGCATCCACAACAAGGAGGCATCCGTCAGCCATATTGAGCACCCGCTCTACCTCCCCGCCAAAGTCGGCATGTCCCGGCGTATCAATAATATTTATCTTTGTGTTGTTATATCTGATGGATACATTTTTTGATAAAATAGTGATACCCCGCTCACGCTCCAGGTCGTTGTTGTCGAGTATAAGGGCATTGGTCTGTTGGTTATCCCTGAAGAGATTCCCGGCCATAAGCATTTTGTCAACCAAGGTGGTTTTGCCGTGATCTACGTGGGCTATAATAGCAATATTTCGGATATTCTGCATTTAAAACAATCTTTTTGTTCCGCAAAGATACGTTTTTTTAGGCTATTTATTCATATATGTCTGCCTGTTTATTAAAATATATGATTTTATTGTTTGTATTACGTAACAAAAGAAAGCTGTGAGATTGAAGCCCAGAGACCTTTTTCATTATTCAATCAGCAAAAAAAAGCTTATTTCCCTTGATTGGGTTTATTTTGAGGATTATTAGTAGATTAAGCGAGCCTGCGTAAAGTCACGAAAGGAAAACGGTTTATGTTTGTTTTGCGGATAATTGGTAAATTAAGTGGTTTATCGAAATTTTTTTACGGACTGATGATGGGAATGATTGGAAATTTCGGAAATTAACATTTCTATTTCAATGATTTGTTTGTTTTTTGTATCTTTGCCTTTCAAAAAAATTTAATCATTCAGTTCAAAATTGTTTCATGAATTTACGTAAAATTCTTCTTCTGGCGGCGCTGTTTATTTTAGCCGGCAGTGCTACTGTTGCACACACGTGCCTGATGGCGCAGGAACCGCCCATTTCAAAAAGCGACAGAATTTTTGAGGATCCTGATATTATACCAATGTTTACCGGTGGATCGGGGGAGATGAACCGTTTTATTTTCAATACCTTGAAATATCCGCCCGAAGCTGTTGAACGTAATGCTCAGGGATTAGTGGTTTACACCTTTGTTGTGGAAAAAGATGGGACTCTTTCAAATTTTAACATAATTCATCGTGCCGATTCGTTGTTGAATAAAGAAGCATTGCGTATTCTTGAGGCAATGCCTCCATGGCGTCCTGCAAGGCACAGGGGGGAGATTGTGCGGGCTGAAACATATGTTCCCATGTATTTCAGGTTGAACAAAAATGCTATTGCAGCCAGCAAAGCTTCCAAGACAACGGTAACGCGCAACTACGCCAAAACCGATCGCTCAATTATGGAAAACAACGACATCTATACAATTGTGGATAAGATGCCTCAGTATTCTTACGGTGAGAGTGGTCTTGGTGCATTTATTTCACACAATATACGTTATCCCCGTGAAGCAAGGCAAGAAGGGATTGAAGGTAGAATTCTCTGCTCATTCATAGTCGGCGCAGATGGCTCAATTTCCAATATTGAGGTGGAGGAAGGACTTGATCCTTCACTCGATAGTGAAGCTGTGCGTGTGCTGGGGTTGATGCCAAAATGGATTCCAGGCGAGAATGGGGGTGAGAAGGTAAATGTAAAATGCCTTCTGCCGATAGATTTTACCATTGATGAGGATCCTATACCGCCCTTTACAAAATCTGAGTGAGAAAACAGTTATTTCAATTCAAACCAAAACTCGCGCATTCCTGAGTGGGTGTTGATAAACAGGCGGAATGGAACGGGAAAAGTGTTTGATAAGGAGTGGAGGTCCTTCAGCGAAAAAGAAGCATGCATAGTTTGAGGGTATCCCCTGGGATCGTTGTTCCTGGAATGACTGAAATAGAGGTCAACCGAGGTGGATGAGTTATTTCGAAGCAGTGCCACTCCATGTGGCACGCTGTGGTATTCTATCTCAAGTATAAGATTCAGATAATCACTGCCTACCCACACACTTAGTATTTTTACAGGATCATCCGAATACTTTTCCGGATATCCTTCATGTTGAATTCCGGCTGTAAAAATGTTGGAGATGTTGATAATCCTAATATTGTTGTCTTTTAGCGGAACGTATCTCAGAATCACACGCTGCCCATCATTGCCGCTGTAGTTTTTTATCTCTTCGGGTATGAGTATCCTATTGTTATCGAGTTTAAAACGATAGGTTGCGTTTTCTTTCTGTACGGTGGCAATCTCCACCAGATAATCGTCAAGACGTTCCACCTCCTTGTCGCATCCAGATAAGATGAAAAAAAGGAGTGAAACCAGAAAGAGCTGTTTATGGTTCAATATGACGGGTCTCCAGATTGTTTTTAACCGTGTTTCCATACATCTCTATCATTTTTTCGCGCAGGTAATATTCGTCTTTGCCCGGGATATCTATTTTATTGATTTGTCCCTGCAGGTATGATTCAAACCGCGAGCGATCTTCGTCGGAGTATTCCGTGGCAAATGTGCCGGTATCCGTCATGAGGTCATACGCAACATAATTAAAAGGGAAAAAGGAGTAGTTTCTGTAAATCTCATCATCAATTGCTGAAGCCGCAATATTGAGCAGTTCGTTTCTTCCGGTACCTCTGGATAAATTACTGATGAACCGATTGATATTATTTCCGAAACGAAAATGCACGCGACCCTTGTAACCCATAATTCCTGCGATCATGTTCTCTATATCATCGGCTTTGGACTTCCTGTGTCCCGGATTATCACGCTTAAGCTGATATTCTTTGGCCTTCAGATAATCACATGGATCAAATTCGTATGTGATGGACAACGGCACAATATTGAGTTTCTTCAATGCATCGGAAGGATTGGCGCTGTCATGAAGTGTGAGCATCTTGAGAAGGCTTGTCTGGGTTTTGTCATTTGAGTCTTTCGCACGCCCTTCTCGCTGTGCTATCCAGACAGATTGATTCCGTTCTCTTATGGTATAGTGGATATAGTCTGAAAGATGTTTTGATACTTCCAGCATCTGTCTAACGTTTACCCCCCGCTTCACGATAAAACTTTTATTGAGCCGTACCAACTCTTCTATCCAGGGATAGATTAGCAGGTTGTCTCCAATAGCTATTTCGGTGGTGGGTATGCTCTTGTCAAAAAACAATATATTTAGGAAAGCAGCATCCAGTACAATATCCCGGTGATTGGAGATAAACATGCAGCTTCTGTCAGTACTAATCTTTTCCCAGCCGAATCCGCACATCTCTTTCGTCGTTTTTTCAATTAGCCGCTTCATTACCGGATATATAATGTAGTGTTGAAAGTCGTCTTTCGATTTACAACCTCCCATAAGTACAGAAAACTCTTCCCATGTATAAGGTTTTACAAAAGGTTCTGCAGTCCGCCTGAAATAATCGTTGGAGATAAGATGAGAGATTGTTTCAGGTACTTCACTGTCAAGTAACGGACGTATGTCGTCAAAACGGTTGGTTGTTATTTCCATTGTCTAACGTTTGTTTTGAAGCTTTATTTTTTTGTTGCCTTATTAAGTTCTGTTTCAATAATATTCGTCAATACCTCTTTCATTGAGAGTCCGGCTGCAGCAACCTGTTGAGGAATAAAGCTGGTTTCGGTCATCCCGGGAGTAGTGTTAACTTCAAGAAGAACCGGCTTGTCACCCGAAATGATGTAATCGGCCCTTATGATTCCCTTTGCGCCGATGAGCCGATAGATCTTTTTAGTCTCCTCGCGGATAGTTTTTGCAATATTATCTGGAATTCTTGCTGGAGTGATCTCTTCAACCTGGCCTTTATATTTTGCGTTGTAATCGAAAAATTCATTAGTGGTAACCACTTCGGTCAATGGCAACACAGTGATACCATCTTCTGTCTCAAAGCAGCCGCAGGTTACCTCACAGCCTTTAATAAAGCGCTCGGCAATCACCTCGGGCGCCTCCGAAAAGGCTTCATATATAGCGCTTTCCAGCTGAGATGCTTCTTTAACTTTAGTGGTTGCAAAGCTGGAGCCTCCCATGTTGGGCTTCACAAAAAGAGGCAGTCCCAATTCATTGATTATTTCGTTTGCACATGAAGTGTCTCTTTTTCTGATGACTACCGATGGTGGCACCTCAATTCCGAAACTCTTCAAAAAATTGTTGCATGCAAATTTATTGAAGGTCAGCGCTGATGCAAGCACGCCACAATTGGAGTAGGGGATGCCAAGCATATCGAAGTAACCTTGCAGTTTCCCATCTTCCCCAGGGGCTCCGTGAATGGTAATGTATGCAAAATCGAATGCAACTACATCTCCTTCTGTGGTAAAACTGAAACTGTTTTTATCAATCGGGATCATTTTGTCGTTAAATTCAACATTCCACGATGTCATGTCGATCCTTACATTATATACATTGTATTTTTCTTTATCGATGAAGGAGCTGATACCTGCGGCACTTTTTTCGGATATAATAAATTCAGAAGAGTATCCTCCCCAAACAATAGCAACATTTTTCATATGATTAATTGATCTTTTTATTCAGGTGTTTATTAATGTATATGTACGCCATTTCTCTATAACTCCCTGTATGTCTTCCGGAATCTTACTTTCAAAATATAGCTCCTCATTGGTTACCGGATGTCTGAACCCCAGAGTGGCAGCATGAAGGCACTGACGCGGGCAAATTGCGAAACAATTATAGACAAATTGTTTGTATTTTGCAAAACGTGTACCGCGAAGTACTTCGTTGCCACCATAGCGTTCATCGTTAAACAGAGTATGCCCTATATGTTTCATATGCACACGTATTTGATGTGTGCGGCCTGTTTCGAGACGGCACTGAACCAGTGTTACGTAACCGAATCGTTCCAGAACACTGTAATGGGTGACTGCTGTCTTTCCCTGATCTCCATCAGGGAAAACCCGCATAAGCATACGGTCTTTAGGATCGCGTCCTATATTTCCTTCAACGGTGCCGTTGTCTTTTTCAATATTCCCCCAAACAAGCGCAACATATATCCGTTTTGTCTCTTTGTTGAAAAATTGCGCAGAGAGATGTGCTTTGGCCGTCTGTGTTTTAGCTACGAGAAGCAGTCCCGAGGTATCCTTGTCTATTCTGTGAACCAGCCCAAGTCTTGGGTCATTTACATCTTTAATTCCTTTCTGTTTTAGATGAAATGCAACTGCGTTTACTAGCGTTCCTGTGTAGTTGCCGTGTCCGGGGTGTACCACCATTCCTGCCGGTTTGTTGATGACCATGAGCGCATCATCTTCAAAAACAATGTCCAAAGGGATATTCTCAGGGATGATCTCCAGTTCACGCCTTGGCCTGTCCATCACAATGGAGATTACATCTAACGGCTTAACTTTATAGCTCGATTTTACAGCTGTTCCGTTCACCAGAATAGAGTCTGCATCGGCAGCCTTCTGAATCCGGTTCCTTGAAATACCCTCAATGCGTACCGACAAAAACTTATCGATTCGCAGCAAATTTTGTCCTTTATCTGCTACAAACCGATAGTGTTCATACATTTGATCATCATTCCGTGAGTCTTCCGTTATATTATCATCATCCTCTGTCAGGAAATCGAGATCATCAAAATTGTTTTCGGCCACAAGACAATTTTTTTAGAAAAATGAATCGTCAATTTTAGCGCCTTCTGGCGGCACCATGTTATTATTGTTTGTATGCCCAGGAGGAACAATATATTCATTATCCACTTTCAGTGAATCAGCGAGTGCACCACTGGTGACAATCAGAGTTAACGGTGATCCGGCGGGTACCTTCTCATCCGGGGCTAGTGTCTTTCCCCTGAACTCAACGGCCCTTACCAGGCCCGAGTATTCAGCAGGCACCTCGACAATTGACAGCTGAGTGAAGCCCAGAGAGTTCAGTAGTGCCGCAGCCTGGCGGCTGGAGTAGTCTGTCAATCCAGGTACGGCAACCTCTTGTGGGGTTTTTGAATATATTGTAATATATATTGCGCGCCCTTCTTTTACTTTATTGTTTACTTTTGGTGTCTGGTCAATGATTGCTCCTGGAACGGCATCGCGTTCATAAACGGAATCTACTATTTCGGCATGTAATCCCCTCGACCTGAGGATGGCATTAGCCTCATCTGCCTGAAGCCCTTCAAGCGGGGGGACCACTACATTCTGTCCGTGTCTTGTGTAAATATTCAGGAATAGCAACGCAAATACAACAAGCAGTGCACCGCAAGCAATGATTATCAGCAGATTTTTAAGTATGCTGTTGTCAAAAAGAGTTTTTTCAGTTCGTTTTTTGCCCATGACAATTGACAATAATGTACGTAAGCTTTTATGGATACAAATGTACAAAAAAAATGAGAGCAGGAGGGAAGAGAAACCAAAAAGAGTTATTAATTTGAATTAAACAGTTCCTGATCTGGATAAATAAAAAACAGGAATACGATGATCGCATTCCTGTTTTACCAATGGAGTTATTTCTTAATATTCGTCGGAAATGGTTAATCTTGCTCTGCCTTTTGCTCTACGTGAGGCAAGTACTTTCCTTCCGTTTTTCGTAGCCATTCTGGAACGGAATCCATGTTTGTTTTTTCTCTTTCTGTTAGAGGGTTGGAATGTTCTTTTCATACGATTGTCCTACTTTTTCTTAAGGTGCATGAAACTTGCTACCATTACTTGTTATTGTAAAAATAACCCGGTGCATGTTACTCCACCTGTGTATATGTTATATTTTTGTTTATTCTTTATACCGGGCTGCAAAATTAGATAAAATATTTGAATGAACCAATTTTATAAATAATAAATTCAACTTTCGGCTGTTTTGAGATTACAGCTAAGTATTTCACTGGCGTTAGATATATGATTTTTGTTCTTTTTTTTTTGAGCTCTGTCTTGATAATGCCCAAAGTGGCATAGTACGCTATCATCACGGAACAGGCCAGGCGCCAGGATCGATACCGTAATAAAATAAGCCTTGTTAAATGTCATGATTATCTGTAAGTACCACATGACATAAAGAAAAAACAGAATAATCGCTGGAAAATTAAGAGAAAAGTTTTGTGTTTTGGGAAAATCGTTCTATATTTGCACCCGCAATTTGGGTAGTAATAATTTTAACAATAGGGTTAACGCCCGGTAAGGGCCCATTCGTCTATCGGCTAGGACGCAAGATTTTCATTCTTGAAAGAGGGGTTCGATTCCCCTATGGGCTACTAATAAAAAAGATTTAAACATACGCATCAAGAGAATGGCAAATCACAAATCATCAGAAAAAAGGATCAGACAGACTAAAGTGCGCCGGTTGACCAACAGGTATGCATCTCGTACGACTAGGAACAAGGTTCGTAAATTACGTGCAGTAACCTCCAAAGAGGAGGCGATTAAGATGTACCCCGAAGTTTGCTCTATGTTGGATAAATTGGCAAAAAACAGTGTTATTCACAAAAATAAAGCTGGCAATCTGAAATCAAAATTAGCTGCTCATGTGAATAGCCTGAGTTGATATGATAAAACACTTGGTGTTGTTCAAGCTGGCGGATGAGGCTGAAGGGAACTCGAAAGAAGCCAATGCTATCATTATTAAGGAGAAGCTGGAGGCCCTGAAAAATGTTATTCCGGTAATCCGAAAGATGGAAGTGTTTATAAATCATGTTGAAGCTTCGTGCGTCAATTATGATATTTTACTCGACAGCGAATTTGAAACACTGGACGATCTGAAAATTTATGCCCGCCACCCTGAACATATCGCAGTTGGGGAGTTTATAGTAAAAGTAAGAACCGAAAGGGCGGCAATTGATTACGAATTTTAAAAATCGTTGTCTACATAATACGATTATCAAAAAAAGCGGACAAAAAGTCCGCTTTTTTTGGTTGTATGCATTGAATGGATAACATCCGTTGTTAAAGCATGCTTGGGGGGTATGGGCACCAGCCATTAGCTACGGGCAAGGGTGTTTCATTGCATGTTGTAATTGAAATAGAGCAACCATCGTACCCAATAACGATGAGGCTTTCAGTTAAGTTAATCACCTTTTATCGGTGATATAATCCAGTTCAAAAAAAGCCAAAAATGGTTGGTGAAGAGACAAATTTTTCGTACTTTTGTTCTCATTAAAAATATCCGTATAACTCATCATAATTGACGAATAGAGAGATAGTTCAACAAAAAATCAAGAAATGTCAGAAGAAGAAAAAAAATCGGCAAGCGGAAGTTATTCTGCGCAAAATATACAGGTACTCGAAGGCCTTGAGGCAGTGCGTAAACGTCCTGCCATGTATATCGGCGATGTGAGCGAGAAGGGGCTTCATCACCTGGTGTACGAAGTAGTGGATAACTCCATCGACGAAGCTCTTGCCGGATATTGTTCCGAAATAGATGTGATTATCAATGAAGATAATTCTGTTACCGTAAGAGACAACGGACGCGGAATCCCGGTAGACTATCACGAAAAAGAGAAAAAATCGGCTCTTGAAGTGGTGCTTACGGTCCTGCATGCAGGTGGTAAGTTCGACAAGGGAACCTATAAGGTCTCCGGAGGGCTACATGGTGTGGGTGTCTCCTGTGTGAACGCGCTTTCTATATATCTGAAGGCTGAGATTCACATAAACGGTAAAATATATGTACAGGAATACTCACAGGGAAAGCCCTATTCAGATGTGAAGATTGTTGGCGAAACAAAAGAGACCGGCACGGTGATTACCTTTAAACCCGATAATTCCATTTTTACAATATTGGAATACCGCTATGACATTCTAGCTACCCGCCTCCGGGAGCTTGCATATTTGAATGCAGGCATAACGCTGACACTTACCGATAAAAGGGTAGTGAGGGATGACGGGTCGTTCAAGGCAGAACGCTTTTATTCCGAAACGGGCCTGGAGGAGTTTGTCAGATATATCGATAAAAATAAAGACCCTCTTATCAGTGAACCTATTCATATAGTTACGGAGAAAAACGAAATTCCCATTGAGATAGCGTTAACATATAACGACACCTATAATGAGAATATATTCTCTTATGTAAATAATATAAATACTATAGAGGGAGGAACACATCTGACCGGTTTCCGGAGAGGCCTCTCGCGTACACTGAAGAAGTATGCTGAAGACTCCAAAATGCTTGAAAAAGTGAAGGTGGAGGTAAGCGGCGACGACTTCCGTGAAGGAATTACCGCGGTGCTTTCAGTGAAGGTTGCCGAACCACAGTTCGAAGGACAAACCAAAACAAAACTGGGAAACAGTGAGGTGATTGGTGCCGTGGATCAGGCAACAGGAGAGGCTCTTAGAAATTATCTGGAAGAGCATCCAAGAGAGGCAAAGGTGATTGTTGAGAAGGTTATCCTGGCAGCTACAGCACGTCATGCCGCCCGTAAAGCCCGTGAAATGGTTCAGCGCAAATCGCCTCTATCAGGCGCAGGCCTACCAGGAAAGTTGGCCGACTGCTCTAGCAAAGATCCAGTTCAGAGTGAGATATTCCTTGTGGAGGGCGATTCTGCAGGCGGTACGGCAAAACAGGGGCGTAACCGCATGTTTCAGGCTATTCTGCCATTGCGCGGTAAGATACTCAACGTGGAAAAGGCAATGCCGCACAAGGTACTGGAGAGCGAAGAGATAAAGAATATTTATACCGCTCTTGGTGTATCAATAGGAACAGAAGAAGACTCCAAGGAGCTCAATATTGAGAAACTTAGATATCATAAGATTATTTTGATGACCGATGCCGATGTCGACGGAAGCCACATCGACACTCTTATTCTTACATTTTTCTTCCGCTATATGCGGCCTCTCATCGAGAATGGCTACGTATATATAGCAACTCCGCCACTCTATCTTTGCAAAAAAGGCAAAATTGAGGAGTACTGTTATAACGATCGCCAGAGACAGGTTTTTATTGACAAGTATGGCGAAGGGAACGAAAACGCTATCCATACACAGCGTTACAAGGGCCTTGGAGAGATGAATGCAGAACAACTCTGGGAAACAACAATGAATCCTGAGCACCGTACCCTGAAACAGGTTACAATTGAGAATGCTGCCGATGCCGACATTATATTCTCCATGCTTATGGGCGAGGAGGTGGCTCCGCGAAGGGAGTTTATTGAAGATAATGCCACCTACGCAAATATAGATGCATAAATGATCTGATTTTTACGGATGAAACTTCCTCCATCACTGCAATCCGGCGATAGAGCCATCATTTTGTCTCCCGCGGGAAACATTGACGAAAATGTTGTACGGGATGCAGTTGCCATATTGGAATCCTGGGGGCTGGTGCCTGAGACAGGTGAAAACGCTCTTTGCGAAAACGGGCGTTTCAGCGGCTCTGTAGAGGAAAGGATGTCTGATTTGCAAAGAGCATTCGACGATCCGTCAGTAAGGCTTGTTTTTTGCTCAAGAGGAGGTTATGGCGTTGTTCATATGCTCAATAAGCTTAATTATTCCGGTATAAAGAGATTTCCGAAGTGGGTGGTGGGTTTTAGTGATATCACTGCTCTTCACGCCGCTTTGCAGGTGAATGGCATTGCGTCAGTACATGGGCCTATGGCTAAGCATTTGTCTGACGAAGGAGCAGAAGATGAAGCTGTCAGATATATGCGAAGTCTCCTGTTTGGTGAATCTGTTGAGTATCGGATGCCTGTGAGGCAGTATGATATTCTGAATCGCAGGGGAACTGCTGAAGGCAGGCTCTTCGGAGGCAACCTGTCAGTCTTTTGTGCTCTTATGGGTACTAAGTTTGTAAAAATCCCCAACAAAGGCATCTTGTTTATAGAGGATATCGGTGAAGCTCCATACCGGGTTGACAGGATGATATATCAGTTAAAGCTTTCAGGTGTCTTTGAGAAAACCGGAGGGTTGATCGTTGGACAGTTCACTGGCTACGAAGAGGATGCCCGGATGTACTCATCATTACAAGAATCGATATTCAATGCAGTGAGAGAATACGATTTTCCGGTATGTTTTGATTTTCCGGTGGGGCATGTGAAACAGAACTACCCTCTTATCATGGGTGAACATGCCTCGTTGAACATAGGTGGTGATTATATCACATTCATTCAATAAACAAAATTATTCATAATGACGATCAGTACAGAGTTGATGTTACTTGTAGGATCTGTCTTGTTTTTTATAAGCATGCTGGTCGGAAAGGCCGGACATCGTTTTGGTGTTCCTGTATTGTTGCTTTTTCTAGTTGTGGGAATGGTTTTCGGATCCGATGGGTTCGGTTTGATTTTCGACAATGTTCAAACCGCACAGACTATAGGAACAATCTGTTTGACTATCATCCTTTTTTCCGGAGGGTTAGATACCAGGTTTACTGAGATAAGGCCGGTAATATGGCCGGGTGCAGTTCTTGCCACGTTAGGCGTACTAATTACAGCTATACTTACAGGATTTTTCACCTACTGGTTGTCGGGACTTATGTTTCCTTCTTTGGGAATAAGCCTGCTGACAGCTATGCTGCTAGCCTCTACCTTCTCTTCTACCGATTCAGCTTCTGTTTTCGGGATACTTCGCTCCAAAGGATTGGTACTAAAGAATAATCTGAGGCCTTTGCTTGAGCTTGAGAGTGGTAGTAACGACCCCATGGCGTATATGCTTACCCTTATGTTTATGAGCATCATTCAGTCGGGAGGTGATCCCAATATCGGAATGGTAGCCTTTAACATACTTGTTCAGCTGGTGGTAGGTACGGCAATGGGTTATCTTCTTGGAAGAGCTGCGGTAATCATTATCAACCGCATCAGAATGGATAACGCCTCACTTTATCCAATTTTACTGTTAACTTTCGGTGTGTTTATCTTTGCGTTAACCTACTATCTGAAAGGTAACGGATATCTTGCTGTATATATTGCCGGATTGGTGATCGGGAACTCAAAATTCTCTCATAAGCGTACTTCTATGAAGTTTATGGATGGTTTCGCCTGGATGAGCCAGATACTGCTCTTTCTAACACTGGGATTGCTTGTTAACCCGGGCGAGCTGGTGCAAGTTCTGGTACCGGCATTGATTATATCATTTTTTTTGTTATTTATCGGCCGTCCGGTAGCCGTCTTTCTTTCGCTGACTCCTTTCCGCGAGATAGGCCTCAAAGATAAACTATACGTATCCTGGGTCGGGTTGAGAGGTGCCGTACCAATTATTTTTGCTATTCTGCCTCTTGCAGCCGGAGTGCAGGATGCAAGATGGATTTTCAATATTGTATTCGTAATAACTATTGTCTCCCTGCTTGTACAGGGGACTTCCCTGCCTATTGTTGCAAGGTGTCTGGGGCTGGCTGAAAATCCTCCAAAATATAAAGCTTTCGAAGATTTCGATGTGGAGTTTGCAGAAGAGATAAAATCTGCTATGACAGAGATTTTAATTACCGAAGAGACATTGACATATGGTAAAAATCTGATAGAGATGCCGCTGCCCGACAAAACTCTGGTGGTTATGATTAAACGAGAAGAGCAGTATTTTGTGCCGACCGGTCAAACCGAACTGCATGCAGGAGATAAACTATTGGTTATTTCTGATGACGAAGATGCACTAAAAGAAACATATTCCAACATAGGAATTTCAGATTTCTCATATCAGAAGAATAAGTAGGGTATACCTTTGATTTTTCACCTTCTTGCTGTATGCAAGTGACATTTATTGTGAGAATAAGAGTAGCCAGAACAGGTTGAAGCGTTACAAATTAAAGATTTACTGACGGGAAAGTAATTGAATCAGTAGAGAAAATATTGGCTGAAAAAAATCCGGAGGAAAAAGAACGAAACAGAGCCAGCTGATTGGAGACTAGTAATAATAAAGTTTGATTTATAAAGATTTTCGGATTAGAAAGTCATAACTTTGCAGAAATAAAAAATAGAGGAAAGTGAAAACTAAAATATATATACCGGTTTTATTGATAACCGGGTTGCTGTTTACCATTTCGTGTAACTCATGCCAGTCAAGCAAGAATACTGTTGTTATGGAGCCATACCGGCGGCTATCACCTGGATTTAACGCCGACAGTGCCTATCTGTTTGTGGAGAAGCAGGTGCGTTTTGGTCCCAGGGTTCCCGGTACGGAAGCTCACAATGCCTGTGGCGATTATCTCGTTGCAAAACTGACTGAATTTGGTGCCCGGGTAGTAGAACAGCGCGCCAATATTACTCACTACGATGGCAAAAATTTGACCGTACGCAATATCATTGGGAGCTATCAACCAGAAAAAGAGAAGAGAGTATTGCTTTTTGCCCATTGGGACTCGCGCCCCTTTGCCGATGAGGAGACAGATGTCGGCAGGCAACGTCAGCCTGTTCAGGGTGCCGACGATGGCGCAAGCGGTGTAGGTGTACTGCTTGAGATTGCCCGCCAGCTGCATCAACAACCGCCTGAAGTGGGTATTGATATTATATTCTTCGATCTGGAAGATTGGGGGCAACCCTCTTTCGAAAGCGAATGGGTAGAGGGTGACTGGTGGTGTCTTGGTTCCCAATATTGGTCTGAACAGCCGCATGTTGAAGGTTATAAAGCTTCTTTCGGAATTCTGCTGGATATGGTGGGTGGTGCAAATGCTACATTTTTGAAAGAGGGGTATTCAATGAAATATGCTCCGTATGTTGTGGAAAAAGTGTGGGGCATAGCTTCCAAAATGGGCTTTGGTAGTTATTTCTCTTCCGGCAGTGGAGGATATATTACCGATGATCATCTGATGGTGAACCAAATGAAACTTGCTCCAAGCATAAACATCATAAATCTGAAAAAGGATTCCCCTACCGGATTTGTTCCTTATTGGCATACACTCAGCGATGATATGCGAAATATCGACCGGAATACGTTGGAAGTAGTAGGTATTACAGTAATGGAGGTAGTCTACTCGGAAAAAATCCGTTGATTCAGCTACCGGAAAAAGTAGGTAATGATAAGACAAAATAGTGAAAATGCAGACGATAAACGAAGTACAACAAGAGATTATTGAAGAATTCAGCATTTACGATGACTGGATGGATAAATACGCGATCATCATAGAACAGGGTAATGCCCTGCAGCCTCTAGATGAGAAATACAAGATTCCCGAGAATATCATCCAGGGATGTCAGAGCAGGGTCTGGTTGCAGACAGATTATTGTGACGGCAAGCTCTATTTTCAGGCCGAGAGCGATGCTATTATTGTTAAAGGCCTTCTGGCGCTTGTACTGCGTGTGTTTAATGGGCGCACTCCGGATGAGATTATCAGTGTGGATTTGCGTTTTATGAAAGAGATAGGACTTACCGAACATCTTTCACCAACACGCTCCAACGGGCTGCTCTCAGTAATTAAACAGATCCGTTATTATGCTATTGCATATAAAGCCAAAGCAGAAAAAAACTAATTCCCGTTACTGCTCATTTCAGCCGACCTGTTTCTGGCGGCATCGAGTACACCCTCGAAATGCTTTCCCAACTCGTGTAAGCGGAAATAATCCAATCCTGCCTGCGTGGTGCCTCCCTTGCTTGTAATATTTCTTATCAGCTCTTCAATGCTGTATTGCTTCTGGTTTTGGGCAAAATATATTGTGGTCCCCTGTGTAAGTTCAAGCAAAAGTTCGTCAAGGAGAGGCCCGGGCAGATTAAATTCCTGCATCTTATTCTTGAAGATCTGAATAAACGCCAGTATAAATGCCGGGCCACTTCCGAACACAGAGGTAAAAAGGTCGAACCCGCTCTCCTCAAGCTGTACTACTTTTCCCAGCTTACCCATAATACGGCAAACATACATAGCCTTTTTGTTGCCCGGACGGTTGGTGGCAAAAGCTGTCACCGATTTGCGATAAGCCATAGCCAGATTGGGCATAATACGCACTATAAGATGCTCCTTTCCCAAATACTTTTCAATATATGAAATACTCTTTCCTGCTACAGGTGAAACGATAGCCTTCCCTTTTATATCGAACTTTTTCAACTGATCTAATATACCGGCAAGGTCCTGTGGCTTTACCGCCAGCCATATGACATCGGAAAAGGTGACCAGGTCTTCCATTTTATCACAAAATAATATATCAACCTCTTTTCGGTTTCTGTTAAAATAGGCGAACTCCATCTCTTTCTCATCTTTCAATCCATGATAAACCGCTCTTGCCAGATTGCCGAATCCTATAAATCCATGTTTCATTGCCTTCTGTTTTTGACTCTTAATCTTTAATACTACGTGAATATTTCTATTTTTAGATCTTCTATGTAACTCTGTGAGTATTTACTTTACTTAAATTTTGTGAAAGGAATCTGTTTTTTCAGAGCCTTAATTATATAATTAGCACGCTGTCCGTTAACTATCCACATCTCTACTCCGCTCTTCATACATATTTCAGCAGCATGCACTTTAGATGACATACCTCCTGTGCCCAGAGTAGATTCCTTTTCTTCTATGCATCCTTCGATAGAGTTTAAATCAGCCACATCTGTAATAAGCTGTGCATCAGGGTGAAGGTGAGGGTTTTTGTTGAATATTCCATCAATATCCGATACAATGATCAGCAGATCCGCTTCCGTAATCACAGCAACAAGTGCCGACAGCTTATCGTTATCTCCCAGTACGATCTCCTCGATGGAAACAGTGTCGTTCTCATTCACTATCGGTATATAATCGGCATGCCACAGCCTTTTGATGGTGTTCCGGGTATTTTCGTTAGCAACCGGGTTCTCAAAGTCGCGGTAGGTAAGAAGTATCTGAGCGATATTCAATCCAAAAGTACGGAAGATAGTGTCGTAAAGCTCAATCAACTTGGTCTGACCGATAGCAGCCATAGCCTGTTTTGAATCTACCCGTTTGTTAAATCCGTTGATCTCAACAAATTGCCTAGCGGTAGCTATAGCTCCTGATGATACGATTACCACATCATATTCGTTCTTCAACTCCACGATCTGACGTGCCAGACTCTCGATTACGGCAAATGATATTCTGTTTGTTCCTGCCGTCAGCGTGGAAGTGCCAATTTTTATGATCAGTTTCTTTTTCATATTATTCCCTGATATGTCCGTTTCCAAAGACGAACCATTTGTTTGTCACAAGCTCCTGTGTCCCCAGGGGACCGCGGAAGTGAAGTTTTTGCGTGCTGATAGCTATTTCAGCACCTACGCCAAACTGTCCACCGTCGGTAAAACGTGAAGAGGCGTTATGATACACTGCTGCACAGTCCACCTTTTGCATGAAATCTCCTGCTTTCCCTGAATTATTGGTGACGATTACCGCAGTATGCCCTCCGGAGTAGCGGTTGATCATTTCAATGGCTTCAGATTCAGTATCTACGAGAGAAAGGTAGAGTTTCGGAGCCAGGTACTCCTCACAAAGTGTATGTGCATCGTTCTCCTCCTTGATGAAATGGCAAAGGGATGCTATCTCCCTGTTTCCCCATACCTCGATACTATTCTCCAATAGTTGCGTTACAAGGTCATTAAGCTTTTTCTCCAGCTGATGCAGTCTTTTGTTTATGAGCACCTTATCGATAGCGTTGCATACGCTTATACGCTTTTTACCATTCAATATCAGCTGAATGGCCATTTTGAAATCTGAATCATCATCCACATACAGAAAATTGTTCCCCCTGCCGCTTACAATCACCGGAACGGAAGAGTTCTCCTGCACAAACCTGATTAGCCCTTCTCCACCACGCGGAATTATCAGATCCGCCTTATGACTGTTTTCCTTGATAAGCATCTGGGTCTCTTCGCGGGACAGGCTCAGGTATTTCACATAACTTTTGTCGGCTCCATTTTCCGACAGCGCCCGTTGCCAAAGCTCTGTAAGCAAAATGTTAGTATTAGAAGCCTCTTTGCCTCCTTTAAGCAGAATGCGGTTACCAGCTTTGAAAGCGGTAGCCGCCGCTTCAATGGTAACATCGGGACGCGACTCGTAAATAATAAGAATTGTCCCAAACGGGACTGTTCTGTTTACAATCCTTAACCCGTCTTCACGTGCAATCTCATACAATATTTTTCCTTCGGGGTCGGGTTGTAAAGCCACCTCCTCGAGTGAGCGTATCATCCCTTCAATTTTTTTCTCATCTACCTTCAGGCGATCTTTCATTGAATCGTCCATATCGGGAAAAGCCAGCATATCGGTGTTATTGGCATCCATGATCTCCTTCCTGTTTTGTTGTAACAGAAAGGCAAGGGATGATAACACGCTATTTTTTTGTGTTATATCCATATTGCTATAAAAAAAGAAATTATTTCGGCCCCAAAGGTAGCAATTTATTCTTAAACAACATGTTTGTACATCTATTTATTATTTTAACGTGTGAGTCCTCTCCGAAAACCTCGAAACCCAATTTTATTGATTTTCAATAAGTTGAAAATCAATGATCATCTTTTGAAATTTTCAAGAAAAAAGACTTATCGGAGGAGACTCACGTGTAGAATCTTAAACCGTAACAGCAATGTTAGTTTACGGATAGGTTAGATAAAGAGATGCAATAACCAGAGGTTAAGTTCAACTTATAAGTCCAATTTTTTCGATTAAATTCGGTTCATAAGAACACCATTTCCGGTTAAGATCTACTCAGAAGTTCAACGCTCAGGCGTGGTTTTCAGAAAATATCGCGAATAATTCCGGCTAAAATGGTAACTTTGCACCTCTTTTAAGATATAAGTGGATTTACTTTCAATAATCATTATTGCCGTAGGACTGGCGATGGACTCTTTTGCTGTCTGCATTGGCAAGGGCATGTGTCGTAAACGTTTTTACGTCTGGAGATCACTCAAGATTGCCATCGTATTTGGTCTGTTCCAGGGTTTGATGCCTCTGGCGGGATATCTGCTGGGTATTGGGCTGTCGGCCTGGATAAAGCAGCTTGATCATTGGGTCGCATTCGGTATTTTAGTTCTTTTGGGATTTAAAATGATATACGAAGGTTTATTGCCTGAAGATGAACCAGACTGTATAGGCTGTGATTGCAGAGCAAATCTGTCCATCGATTGGAAGAGAGTATGTATACTGGCTGTTGCTACAAGTATTGATGCCATGGCAACAGGGTTAATCTTTGCCACTTATCCCGGAACAATACTCTCAGCAGTAGTTGCTATTGCATTGGTAACAATTCTTTTTTCCTTCACAGGTATCTTTCTTGGTGTTCGTCTTGGAAATAAATTCAGATTCAATTTCGAGATTTTAGGTGGAGTTATCCTTACAGTAATAGGATTGAAAATATTGCTGGAACATCTTTTTAATGGTGGTTGATTTTCTATTTCTTTTCTTCGCTTGACATCGAGTCTCTTTTCAGGATGATAAAACCTCTCTGCCGGATAATACCTCAATCAGAACCGCTGCCTGAGAATGATCCCCGTCCTTTGCAGCATAGAGCAATGTGACTTTTCCATGCTCCTTTTCCAGATCTTTTATCTGTTGCAGAAGCTCTCCCTTTTCGGTCAGCTCTTTCCTGTATAACCTGTCAAACTCGTTCCATTTGGCGGGATCGTGATGAAACCATTTCCGTAACTCTGTTGACGGAGCTATCTCTTTCATCCAGAGATCTACATGTACTTTTTCTTTCGATAAACCGCGTGGCCAGAGTCTGTCTATCAATATACGGTAGCCGTCGTCGCCCAATTGTTCATATATACGCTTAATTCCGATCATTGTTTATTCAGGATTATTCTTCCCTCCTTCTATGGTTGAAGGGTAAGTCATTATTCGTTTCCGGAAACTAACCGGTTCCCAGGTTATAACGAATAAGTTGTCCTGTAAGTTCAGATCTGCTTCGCTATTCCTGCGCGGTTCAGGATGAAGGCGAACTCGAAAGCGGTGTCTTTTATTCCTTCGTAACGTCCGGTGGCCCCTCCGTGTCCCGAGTCCATATTAATACGAAGCAGCAGGATATTATTGTCGGTTTTTAGCGACCGGAGTTTTGCCACGTACTTGGCGGGTTCGTGGAATAACACCTGTGAGTCGTTTATTCCACCTGTCACTAGAATGTTTGGATAATCTTGAGCCTTTATATTGTCATATGGCGAGTAGGAGAGGATATAGTTATAATACTCCTCCTCGTTGGGGTTACCCCACTCCTCGTATTCGCCGGTCGTTAGCGGCAGTGTGTCGTCGAGCATTGTGTTTATAACATCCACAAAGGGTACCTGTGCTACGATGGTATTATATAGGTCCGGGCGCATATTCGCAACTGCACCCATCAGCAGTCCGCCCGCACTTCCTCCCATGGCAGCCAGCTTGCAGGGGGAGGTATAACCCTCTTGCACCAGTTTCTCACTGCAGGCAATGAAATCGTTGAAAGTGTTCTTTTTCCTGAGCAACTTCCCATCCTCGTACCACTGTTCTCCAAGATCACTGCCACCCCGGATCTGGGCGATAGCGTACACGAATCCTCTATCTATCAGGCTATACATGCTTGCACTGAAATAAACATCAGAGCTGCTGCCGTAACTTCCGTATGAGTAGATAAGTGCAGGGCTGCTACCATCTTTCTTCAATCCCTTTTTATAAACAACTGCCATCGGGACCTTTACTCCATCCGGAGCGGTCGCCCAGAGGCGTTCTACTGAATAATCATCTGGATTGAACCCTGACGGTATCTCCTGTTCCTTCAGTTTCTCTGTTTTTCCCGTTTCAATATTGTACTCATAAAGCGTGGTGGGCCGGTTGAGAGATGTGTAGGAATAGCGGAAGGTAATGGCATCATACTCCGGATTTCCACTTAGCCATGCAGAATAGACTGGCTCAGGAAAAGCAATGGTCTTTACATTATTGCCCGAAACAGGTTTGACCTGTATCTCAGTAAGTCCGTTTTTGCGCAATTCCATCGACACATAGTCTTTCAGGATATCAATCCCTTCTATGCGAACATTTTTGTTATGTGGCACAAAAACTTTCCAGGCCGACCGCTCCTCGTATCCATTGAGCGGAAGTTCAAAAATCATCCCGTTCAGGTTTTCTTTATCCTTATAGCGCATAAAAAATTTCTCTTTATGAGGATAAATGCTGTATTCTACATCTTTTACACGGGGAAAGAAAATTTTGAATTCATCCATCGGACGATCGGCCCTAATGTATCGTTCTTCAGATGTAGTTGAGCTGGTACATCCTATAAAAATATACTCTTTGGTTTTACTGCCTGAAACGTATGTACTGAATTTGTTGTCCGTCTCTTCATAGACAAGCGTACCTTCGGGAGAGTCGAGCATACGCCGATATATATAACAGGAACGTAATGTGTTGTCTATAGTGCTGTAAAATAGCGTTTCGTTGTCGTTTGCCCATGCTGCAGAGGTAGCTCCACTGACACTGAAACCCACCTCTTCGCCAGAGGCGAGATCTTTCACTTTCATCATGAACTCGGCATACGAACCTGTTTCATTGAAAAAATAGGCTGCTTTGCTGTTGTCGGGGCTGATGGAATACCCTGCAAAAATAAATGCCGGTTTACCTTCAGCCATCCTGTTCACATCAAAGATAATCTCTTCCGGTGCCTCCATTGTACCTTTGCGGCGACAATAGGTACGGTACTGTTTCCCTTTTTCCGTACGGCTGTAGTAGTAATAGCCATCGCTAAAAGAGGGATATGTTTCATCGTCCTCTTTTATGCGCCCTACAATTTCATTGTAGATGGTTTGCCTGAGAGTTTCCGTAGAAGCCATTAAGCTATCTGTATATGCATTCTCGGCTTTCAGATAATCTATCACCTTAGGATTTTTTTTGTCCTTCAGCCAATAGTAGTTGTCGATGCGTTGTTTTCCGAAATTTGTAAACGTAACGGAATTTATTTCTGCCACCGGGGGGGCAGGAAAATCGGATTGCTTTAAAATCTTCACTTCTTCTTTTTTAGGATTGCACGATAGAGATAATAATGCCATTGCGTAGACTGCAATTAAATTTTTTGATTTCATGATAAGTTCAATTAAGATTTTATATATTATTCCTTTTTCTTCTTCCTCTTCTCTTTTTTTATATAAACGGCTGATAACCAAAGAATAAAAGATAATAAGATAATAGCCCATAGATTAGTGATGCCTATCAGCACCCAGAGCAGGTTGCTCCATCCGTTTTTGAATGCGTTGCTTATTTTATCAAAAAAACTGAATTGTCTGTTTATGACGTAATAAGTAACCGTTAGTGTGCTGTAATCAACCTGTTTGGAAAGATAACGCATACTGCCTTCTGCAGATTCAATCTCAGTTTGAATTTTTCCTATTTGCTCTTCAATCTTCAGGATATCTTCCACTGTATTGGCGCGTTTCAACAGTTCCTGATAACGTGCTTCAATCTCTTTTTTTGTATTAATACGTGTGACCAGGTCATAATATTCCTGGGTAACGTCATGTACATCAAAACTTTTATAGTCAATTTTTAATGAGAAGGATTCGATTTTTTGCAACAGATTATCAAAATTTTCTGATGGAACGCGAATCGTGAGTGTATTCTCTGTCCTATTTTCATATCCTGACGTGGTTTCATTTGATATGTAACCTTTTAAATCAGTAACAGTTCTGTTTATATCGTTTTCTGTTTTGTTCATGTCCGAAGTGCGAAAACGAATTGTACCCGTTTTGGTAAGTTTTCGCTCCTGAATTTGAGTATCCCTATCTCCTGCTTCTGAAGTTACCGGAAGCGTGGCGGCTGGCATTATAGCCTCTTTATCTGTTTCGATCTCTTTATAAACATTGTTTTTTGAACCCCTATCACAAAAAGTCAGAGAAAGAAGCAGTAATATAAATATAAAAGACCTGATTGATCGTCTCATAACAATTTTTCATATAATAAAGAGCAAAAGTACACATTTCTTTTGAGAAAACTATATGAACAATCTTTTTCTCATAACGTTATAATCTGAACTTGATGATTGAAATGCATTCACACGAACAAAAACCTCGGCACGAAGATGTGAAGAACATCAAAGCGGCATTTTTCCTGAATCTCACTTTTACGTTTATCGAGCTTGCCGGAGGGCTGCTGACCAACAGCGTAGCGATACTTTCGGATGCCGTTCACGACCTGGGCGACAGCTTTTCGCTCGGCTTATCATGGTATTTTCAGAAAGTTGCGAAAAAACCGCGTACAAAGGAGTATACATATGGCTTCAAACGATTTTCGTTGTTGGGTGCAGTAATAAATTCGTTAGTACTGATAGTGGGAAGCGTGGTAATCCTTGCTCACGCCATTCCCCGTCTGTTCAACCCTCAGCAACCCGATGTGAAGGGTATGTTGCTGCTCGCAGTGTTGGGCGTGATTATCAACGGACTGGCGGTCATTCGCCTGAGAAAGGGAAGTTCTATTAATGAACGGGTAGTATCTCTGCATATGCTTGAAGATGTGCTGGGATGGATGGCTGTACTTATAGGAGCGGGTATAATGTATTTCATCGATGCTCCCTTTATCGATCCTCTGCTTTCCGTTGCCATATCTCTTTTCATCCTTTATAATGTGTACAGTAATATTCGTCGGAGTCTGCATATCATTCTGCAGGGAAGTCCCCTTGAATTGGATATGGAAGAGGTGAAGCAGTCGATCATGGATATCAATGAGGTTCAGAGCGTGCATGATATACATGCCTGGTCGGTAGATGGTGAATACAACGTCATGACTATCCATGTTGTACTTAAAGATGCCCTAACTATGGAAGAGCACCAACGTCTGAAACTACTTATCCGTAAAAGATTAATGTCTATGGGAATACAGCATTCTACAATAGAACTTGAATCGTATGACGAGGATTGTGCTTTGGAAGATTGCTGATAAATATTACACCTGTTTCGTAAACAGACATATCTGCTTACCTTGAACAGATTATTCCAAATAAGTATACCCGTACAATCCTGAGCGGTAGTTTGAGAGGAACTCCTTCCCTTCCTCCACTGAGATTTTTCCCTGTTTCACAGAACTCATCACCCATGTTTCTACAGTCCGCACAAGTTTTTTCGGGTTGTATTGAGCATACTCCAGCACTTCGGCTACCGACTCACCATCAATCACCTGGTCTATTTTGTAGCCTGTTTCACTGGTGGATACGTGCACTACATTGGTGTCGCCGAACAGGTTGTGCAGATCGCCCAATATCTCCTGATAAGCTCCTACTAGAAATACGCCGATATAATAAGATTCGTTCTTTTTTAGAGAGTGAACGGGGAGATATGATGAACGGAAGCCATCCTGAGAGGCAAAATTGGCAATTTTTCCATCCGAATCACATGTGATATCCTGTAGAGTGGCTGTTTTGTCGGGTCTTTCGTCTAATCGATGAATAGGAATTATGGGAAATACCTGGTCAATAGCCCATGAGTCGGGAAGCGACTGAAACAGAGAGAAGTTGCAGAAATATTTGTCTGGTAGCAGACTCGATAACTGGCGCAATTCTTCGGGTGCATGTTTAGAACGATTGCTGGTAATGTTGATCTCTCGAGCAATTGAAAAGTATAGCTGTTCAACTTGTGCCCTGGTCTTCAAATCGAGCATACCCAGGCTGAAAAGGTCGAGGGATTCTTCACGTATTTGCTGAGCATCATGCCAGGCTTCCAGCATGCGTGCCTGTGTAAGTGAATCCCATATGTTATAGAGCTCTTTTACCAGCTCGTGATCGTTATCCTCAATATCCATCTCCTCCGACCATTCGGGAAGTGTAGCGGTTTCCAGTACTTCAAAAATCAGCACCGAATGGTGTGCCGTGAGCGCTCGCCCCGATTCGGTAATAATATTTGGGTGGGGTATTCCATTCTTGTTGGCAGCATCCACGAAAGTGAAGATTGAGTCGTTTACATACTCCTGTATTGAATAGTTGATGCTGTTTTCGGTAAAAGAGGAGCGGGTTCCGTCATAATCAACCCCCAGGCCACCGCCGATATCTACGAACTCAATTTTAAAACCCATAGAATGCAGTTGCACGTAGAACTGGGCTGCTTCGCGAAGGGCTGTCTTGATGCGGCGTATCTTTGTGATCTGACTACCGATATGAAAGTGGATCAGCCTGAAACATTCGCTCAGGTTATTATCTCTGAGTACTTCCAAAGCTTCCAGCAGTTCACTGGAATTGAGCCCGAACTTGCTGCCGTCACCGCCCGACTCCTCCCACTTGCCGCTTCCGGAACTGGCCAGCTTCACACGTATGCCTATGTTTGGCTTTACTTTCAGCCGCTTAGCTATCTTGATGGTCAGGCCCAGCTCATTCAGCTTTTCCACCACTATAAACACTTTTTTACCCATCTTTTGTGCAAGTAGAGCCAGTTCTATATAACTTTCATCTTTATAGCCGTTACAGATAATAAAGGAGTTGCTTTCCGTGTTGATGGCAAGCACTGCATGGAGTTCCGGTTTTGAGCCTGCTTCCAGTCCTATGTGGAATCGCTTTCCGCTTGATACGATCTCTTCAACTACCTGGCGCATCTGGTTTACCTTGATGGGGTAGATAATATAGTGCTGGGCTTCGTATTCATACTCTTTTGAGGCAATGGCGAAACTGTTGGATATTTTTTCGATTCTGTTATCAAGTATCTCGGGAAAACGTATCAGTACAGGAGAGGAAACATCTCGAAGATAAAGTTCACGCATCAGATCGCTCAGATCAACGCTACTGCCCTCTTTTTTACGTGGTGTAACCTGAACATGCCCCTTTTCGTTTATGGAGAAATAACCATTTCCCCATCCGTTGATATTATACAACTCTTCCGAATCTTCAATTCGCCATTTTCTCATTCCAACAAACACTAATTAAAGGTGATACATTAAAACTGACAAATCAGCACACAAAAATAGTGATTAATTTTGTCATTTAATGTTGCAATGGTTAAAATGATATGGAAAACAAATTGTTTATGCAGATATATCAGGAAGTAAAGTATATTATAACTTTTTTTAATGATAAACATGCAACTTTTACTGCTTAAAAGCATCATATATATATGTAAAAGAACAGTTACTTTAAAAAATTATAATTCTATGCGATTTAAAACCTACCCCCTCCAACTTGCGTTTGTGACTGCTGTAAGTTTGCTTGCCTGCACATCATGCGATAAAAACAGTACTGTTTTAGATGGTGATAATTTGCCCAAGCCCATTAAAATTAATCTGCGCTTGACTGAACAGGAAATGTTAAAGTCAGATCACTCATTCGCATTTGAGTTTTTTGAAAAAGTGTTTGTTGAAGAGTCTGCTGATAAAGATAAAAACTTCATGGTGTCTCCACTGAGCCTTAGCATGGCGCTGGCTATGACATGGAACGGAGCTGATGGTGAAACCAAAGATGCCATTCAGAAAACATTGAAGTTATCGCAATTTAAAAACGATGAAGAAATAAACCAATATTACAAGAAGCTGAGGGACGCTTTGCTTAAGACCGATCCCTCTACAAAACTGGCTATCGCTAACTCTATCTGGACTAACCGGAACGTGCCCATAAAGCCTGAATTTATCAGTGCTAATAAAGATTATTTCAGCTCAACAGTTGAGTCTGCCGACTTTACCGATGTCAATACTGTTAATCGAATCAACCGGTGGGCTGCAGACAATACAAATAACCTTATTGATCATGTGTTGGATAAGACCAACCCGATGGATCTGATGTATTTATTGAATGCCATATATTTTAAAGGAATTTGGACTTCGAAATTCGATCCCAAGAATACATCTAAAAAACCGTTTACCTGCGAAAACGGCACTGTGAAGAGTGTGGAAATGATGCATCAGAAGTCGGATTTCAACTATACCGGCAATCAAACATTTCAAATGGTACAGCTTCCGTACGGAAATCAGGCATTCAGCATGTTGTTATTGTTGCCCAATGAGGGGAAAAAGATCACCGATATCACTGCCATTCTACAAAATAATGATGCGTGGAGCAGCCTGAAATCTGGATTGAGCAATACGCAAGTCGATATTTTTATGCCCAGGTTCAAAACGGAATACAGTAAACGTTTAAATGATGTACTTAAAAATATGGGTATGGAGATAGCTTTCAAGCCCGGCCAGGCAAATTTCTCCCGTATGTCTGATATAAGTGCCTTTATCTCTTTTGTAGATCAGTTTACATATATCAATACAGATGAGGTGGGGACAGAGGCTGCCGCTGTTACAGTGGTCGGGGTTGAATTAACTTCGTATCAACCGCCCAAAACGGTTACATTTAACGCCAACAGGCCATTTATCTATATAATACAGGAAAATTCAACCGGTTCAATTCTTTTCATGGGAGCAGTAAAGGGTTTTAATGAATAGGATTGTTCGGCGCTTTAAATATCTTTTACAAACATAAGATCACTCAATGGATATTATTCGTTGAGTGATCTTTTTAAATTTGTCCCTTTCCTGGAAATTATATATAGTGAATTATATCTATTTGAATTTCAATGAAGTTGTACCAAAAGGGAAACATTCTACACTTATTAAAATGTTAACGCGCACATAGACAAATATTTACGGAAAAAATAGGGAAACTTTATATTTTTATGATAAAATAATAAGGAAATATTTTGCATTCTTGGAAACTTTCCATAAACTTGTATTGCCAAACGGAATAATGTTTAGAAAATTATCTTTTCGGAACAGGAAAGTTATTGATATTTTAAAAATCGTTTCAGTTATTTAATTAATAAAGATGAAAAAGGAGACATACACTTTCAACGAAGCATTTAAAGCTTCGATGGACTATTTCAGAGGCGACGAACTTGCTGCCAAGGTGTGGGTTAGCAAGTACGCCCTCAAGGACAGCCAGGGGAAAATATACGAAAAAACACCTGAGGATATGCACTGGCGGATGGTAAAAGAAATTAGCCGCATAGAAAAAAAATATGCCAATCCATTGAGTGAGAATGAACTGTTCGCCCTTTTCGATCGCTTCAGATATATTATTCCCCAGGGGAGCCCCATGACGGGAATTGGAAACGATTACCAGGTGGCCTCGCTATCGAACTGTTTTGTAATTGGTATGGAAGGATGTGCCGACTCTTACGGGGCAATAATTCGTATCGATGAAGAGCAGGTTCAGCTAATGAAGCGCCGTGGCGGTGTTGGGCATGATTTGTCACATATTAGGCCAAAAGGTTCGCCTGTGAAGAATTCTGCACTCACATCCACAGGACTGGTGCCTTTCATGGAGCGTTACTCCAACTCAACACGAGAGGTGGCACAGGATGGTAGGCGCGGCGCCCTTATGCTCAGCGTATCTATCAAGCATCCCGACTCCGAGGATTTTATTGATGCTAAGCTGGAGCAGGGAAAAGTTACCGGAGCCAATATCTCGGTGAAGATAGATGATGAGTTTATGAAAGCTGCCTCAGAAGGGAAACCCTATGTGCAGCAGTTCCCAATCGACTCACAAGAGCCAAAATATAAAAAAACTATTGATCCGCAAGAGCTGTGGAAAAAGATCGTGCACAACGCATGGCGGTCGGCCGAACCGGGTGTTCTCTTCTGGGATACCATTATCCGTGAGTCGGTGGCCGACTGTTATGCCGATCTTGGCTTCAGAACTGTCTCTACCAATCCATGCGGTGAGATCCCGTTGTGTCCATACGACAGCTGCCGGCTATTGGCTATCAACCTATACTCCTATGTTGTAAATCCGTTTAAAAAAGATGCCTATTTCGATTTTGGCCTCTTCGAAAAACATGTGCGGTTGGCACAACGTATTATGGACGATATTGTGGACCTGGAGTCTGAGAAGATCGACCTGATACTGGAGAAAATAGATGCTGACCCCGAGTCGGAAGAGGTAAAATATTCGGAGCGCAACCTGTGGAAAAAGATTCAGCGCAAAACAATGCAGGGGCGCCGTACCGGCGTGGGTATTACTGCCGAGGGTGATATGCTGGCAGCATTAGGTATTCGCTATGGAACGGATGAAGGGAACGACTTCTCGGAAAAAGTTCACCGCGTTGTGGCTCTCAATGCTTATGCCTCGTCTGTAGAGATGGCAAAAGAGCGTGGCGCTTTTGAAATTTACGATGCCGAAAGAGAAAAAAACAACCCTTTTATCAATCGTCTGAAAGAGGCCGATCCTGATCTTTATGAAGATATGGTGAAATATGGCAGGCGCAATATTGCACTTCTAACCATTGCCCCTACCGGAACCACAAGCCTTATGTCGCAGACTACATCGGGCATTGAGCCGGTCTTCCTGCCTGTATACACGCGCCGCCGCAAAGTAAACCCTAACGATAAGGATGTAAAAATCGATTTCGTGGACGAAAATGGTGACTCTTGGGAAGAATATACGGTCTTTCACCACAAATTCGTTGCCTGGATGGAGGCCAATGGTTATCCCACTACCAAGCGCTACAGAAAAGAGGAGATTGATGAGCTGGTAGCCAAATCACCCTATTACAAAGCAACATCAAACGATGTGGATTGGCTGCAGAAGGTGAGGATGCAGGGACGCGTGCAAAAGTGGGTAGACCACTCCATCAGCGTAACTATCAACCTGCCGAATGATGTATCGGAAGAGCTTGTTGGAGAGCTTTATATGGAGGCTTGGAAGAGCGGATGTAAAGGATGTACGGTTTATCGTGAAGGGTCGCGGGCGGGCGTGCTTATCTCTAACGGTGATGACGAAAGTAAAGAGGAAAAAGAAGAAAAAGAGGATGGTTGCTACGAACTGCCGCAGATTGTTACTTCACGACCCATAGAGCTTGAAGCCGATGTGATAAAGTTTCAGAACAACAAGGAGAAATGGATCGCCTTTATCGGGTTGTTAAATGGAAGGCCTTACGAGATCTTTACTGGTATCAACGATGAAGACGACGGTATCATGGTGCCCAAGAACGTCACGTCCGGGAAGATCATTAAAGCATACGATAATGATGGTCGTAAACATTATGATTTTCAGTTCCAAAACCGTCGAGGTTATAAGGTAACTATTGAAGGGCTGGACGGAAAGTTTAATCCTGAATACTGGAACTATGCGAAGTTGATCTCGGGTGTGCTACGATACGGGATGCCCATCGACCAGGTGATAAAACTGGTGTCGGGACTCGAGCTTGACAGCGAAACCATCAACACTTGGAAGAATGGTGTGGAGCGGGCGTTGAAGAGATATCTCCCCAACGAAACCGAAGTTAAAGGGCAAAAATGCCCCGTTTGTGGACAGGAAACGCTGGTTTATGAAGAGGGGTGTCTGAAATGCAGGAACTGCGGCGCATCCAAATGCGGGTAATAGATGGTACCAGTGACTGATTTACACCTGAACAGTCACATAGGAAGCACACTTATCAGTAATAATAGAACAGCGATGCCTGAAAAGTATCGCTGTCTGTTTTCAGTTAACTGGTATGCTGATGGGTATATTCAAGCACTTTTACTATTTTTGCAGTATGAATGATACGTATAAAACTGTTGACCGGCCTGCAGAAGGGTATGTTACCGAGAAGAAGAGCAAGTTTATCTCTTATATTTTTCCGGTAAAGAGTGCTGAAGAAGTGAAAGAGATCCTGGAAGAACAGCGCAAGAAATACTATGATGCCCGCCACATTTGTTGGGCATATATGCTGGGATGGCAACGGGAAGAGTTTCGTGCAAACGACGACGGAGAGCCATCGGGTACAGCAGGTAAGCCTATTCTGGGTCAGATCAACTCTGCTGGACTCACCGATGTGTTGGTTGTAGTTGTTCGTTATTTCGGGGGTACTTTACTAGGAACTGGTGGACTGATAAAGGCATATAAAGAGGCGGCAGCCGATGCCATCGCCAATGCCGGGATCACAGAGAAGACGGTGGATGACATTATTGATATAGTGTTTGATTATCCGCTGATGAACGAGGTTATGCGTGTGTTAAAACAATTTGACTCGCTTCAATGGACGCATGATTTCAGAGAAAGTTGCCGTATGCGACTACAGATACGCCGTTCGCTTGCTTCGCAACTTACCGGGATGCTGGAATCAATCCACGGTGTATCCTTTGACAATCCACAAAAAAATCTTAATAAAGAAGGAATTTCTTAAAAATGTGTTGTTCCTTACACAAAATTACTACTTTTGCACCCTAAAAGGAGTAGTATTCCACTTGATTGGAAGTAGAATATTTTCAATAAATTAAAGAAGAAAGACAATTTTGAATGGAAAAAAACCTGGTTATCGTTGAGTCGCCTGCAAAAGCAAAGACAATTGAGAAATTTCTAGGAAAGGATTTTCACGTTATGTCGAGCTACGGACATATCCGTGATTTGAAGAAAAAAGATTTCAGCATAGATATAGAGAATGGTTTCAAACCTATATATGAGATCCCCTCAGATAAGAAAAAGGTTGTTAACGAACTTAAAGCGGCAGCAAAAAAAGTCGATACTGTGTGGCTCGCATCCGATGAAGACCGTGAGGGAGAGGCAATCTCGTGGCACCTGTTCGATGCCCTGGAGCTCAAAGAGGAGAACACTAGGCGCATAGTCTTTCACGAAATAACCAAAGATGCTATTCAGGAAGCAATTAAAAATCCCCGTGCTATAGATCAGAATCTCGTAGATGCGCAGCAAGCACGCAGGGTGCTCGACCGTATTGTTGGCTTTGAGCTGTCGCCGGTGCTTTGGAGGAAGATAAAACCTGCTCTGTCGGCCGGGCGAGTTCAGTCGGTCGCCGTGCGCCTGATCGTTGAAAGGGAGCGGGAGATACAAAATTTCCAGTCTGAAGCAGCTTATCGTATAATTGCACATTTTACAAAAGAAGAGAATGGTCATCAGTATGAAATAAAAGCTGAATACAACAGAAGGCTTAAAACCAAGGAAGAGGCTTTGGCTCTGCTGGAGAAACTCAAATCTTCACATTTCACTGTTGAAGATGTTACCACCCGGCCTGTAAAGAAATCGCCCGCACCCCCGTTTACCACCTCTACTCTGCAACAGGAGGCATCCCGAAAGCTGGGGTTCTCGGTGGGACAGACCATGATGGTGGCGCAGCGGCTCTATGAGTCGGGTAAAATTACCTATATGCGTACCGACTCGGTACATTTATCGGGACTGGCCATCGGTACTGCAAAAACGGAGATCTCCACTCAGTATGGTGAAGAATATCTGAAGAGCCGTCAGTATGCAACTCAGTCGAAAGGAGCACAGGAGGCTCACGAAGCCATTAGACCTACCTATATCAGCCAGCACGAGATAGATGGTACCGCTCAGGAGAAAAGGCTCTATGAACTGATCTGGAAGCGTACAATAGCTTCGCAGATGGCTGACGCTCAACTGGAACGTACTACTGCCAATATTATCATATCAAATACCGAAGGCAAATTTGTTGCAAGCGGCGAGGTGATCAGATTTGATGGTTTTCTGCACGTTTATCTTGAGGGTACCGATGAGGAAAATGGAGAAAACGATGAGGCTATACTGCCTCCAATGAAAAAGGGCGAGCTGCTTGCCATGCAGGAGACCATTGCAACGGAGCGTTTTACACAGCGCCCCCCACGCTATACCGAGGCGGCGCTTGTAAGAAAGATGGAAGAGCTGGGTATCGGCCGTCCCTCTACCTATGCACCCACAATCTCTACTATTATCAACCGCGAGTATGTTGAAAAAAGAAACGTGGATGGAGAGGAGAGGATCTATAATATTCTTACTCTCAAAAAAGGGACTATTAAAGATACCGACAAAAAGGAGATTGCCGGTGCCGATAAGAACAAACTGGTGCCTACTGACATAGGTATGGTTGTAAATGATTTCCTTGTGGAGTATTTTCCTTCAATTATCGATTATAACTTTACTGCTAAGGTAGAGAAAAATTTCGACCAGATTGCGGAGGGGAAGGAACAATGGAACAAATCGATAGCCGATTTTTATAAAGTGTTTCACCCGATAGTGGAGGAAACATCCAAGATGCGTACCGAGCACAAGGCAGGTGAACGGGTACTGGGTACGGATCCCAAGACGGGACGCCAAGTTTCGGTGAAGATAGGGCGTTACGGTGCCATGGCGCAGATTGGTACGCCCGACGAAGAGGAAAAACCGCTCTTTGCCTCTTTGCAGAAGTCACAATCTATTGAGACTATCACTCTTGAAGAAACGCTAAAGCTTTTTGAACTGCCCAGGAAACTCGGTGAATTCAGGAACAAAGAGGTGATTGTGGGTGTAGGACGATTCGGTCCCTATATCCGCCACAACAACAAGTTCGTTTCATTGCCTAAAGGAGCTGATCCTTTGGAGATCCAACTTGACGAGGCAATTGAACTGATTGAGGAGAAGGAGAAAAAAGATCTGGAAAAGATTATCAGTACTTTTGAGGAAGAACCCGAACTGCAGGTGTTGAACGGACGTTACGGGCCCTATATAGCCTATAAAAAGAAGAACTACAAGATACCGAAAAAACTTAAACCGGAAGAGTTGACACTGGAGGATTGCAGACAGATAATTGCCGATACCGATAAGGGTAAAGAGGCAAAAACGGGAAAAACAGGTGGAAAGACAGCTGGGAAAGCAGCATCAAAAACGTCTGGAAAGAGAACTGCTAAAACAGATGAGGGAAAAAAGACAACAACCCGGGGGTCTTCCGGAAAAGCGTCTTCCGGAAAAACTACGGTGAAAAAACAGTGACATGATCACACGCATCAGTCCTTCGACCCATGCAGACCTTCCGATAGTGATGGAGATGTATGCTGTTGCCCGTGAATTTATGCGTAGCAGTGGTAATGCTTCACAATGGGATTCGGGATACCCCTCAGAGCTGTATATTCGTGAAGAGATTGATGCGGGCCACAGTTTTGTGTGTGAAAACGAAACGGGTGGGCTTGTCGGCACCTTTTGCTTTATCATAGGGGACGATTCCACTTACGCAAATATTTACGAGGGGAAGTGGCTCAATAACGATCGTTACGGGACGGTACACAGAATAGCATCGGCCGGGAAGGAAAAAGGGGTAGCAGAAGCCTGTTTTCGATGGTGCTTTAAACAATGCCGCAATATCAGGGTGGATACACACCGCGACAACCGTGTTATGCAGCATATACTTTCGAAGCTGGATTTCACTTTTTGCGGCATCATATATGTTTTAGATGGGACAGAACGGCTGGCTTATCAGAAAACTGAATCTTAAACCAGCAAAGGGTAGAGCAATAGCTGGTTACAATATTATTTATGCTAAAGCCCTTCAGTGTTTATACCTGCATAGGGTAGAGCAATAGTCCGGCAACACCTGATAGCACTATCAGCAATATGGGATCTACTTTTTTTATGGAAGCCACAAGAACCACACTAAAGATTATCCAGCTTTTATAATCAATAAAATTATTGCCGTTCATCAACATCAGGGCAGCAGAAGCAATAAGTCCTATGATAGCCGGCTTCAGTACTGAAAGAGCGGCCCTCATCCAGGGGTTCTCCTTGAGACGTGAGAAGAATGCGCAAACAACGGTCATGATTACCAGAGAGGGTATGCTTACGGCAAGAGTGCAAATGGCGGAGCCTAAAACACCGTAACCGGCTGCAAATCCCATATCCGTGACCGTAGTGTATCCGATGTAAGTGGCTGAGTTGAACGCGATGGGTCCGGGAGTGGTCTGCGAGATAGCCACAATATCGGTGAAGTCATTTACCGATATCCACTGATGCACATCCACAACTTCACGCTGTATGAGCGGTAGCATGGCATATCCACCACCGAAACCGAAAAGTCCGATTTTGAAAAACGATGCAAATAGAGCCAAATAGAGATCAAGGAGTTCCATCTTATTTTTTCATTATCTGTTTCACATGAATAAAATGGAAAATCCCCAGTATGATAGCTGTAAGAATGATATAGACAGGGGAGATTTTTAGTAGCCAAACCGATAGTGCTACAACCAAAGGGATCCAGATGTTTTTAAAATTCACTCCGGCCGACTTGCCCAGTCCAAGTAGCGGTGACACGATAAGTGCCACCACAGCGGGTCGTATACCTCTAAAAATACGTTCAACCACGTGGTTTTCCCTGAACCGGGTAAATACCATTGCGATAAGCAGGATTACTATAAACGAGGGTAAGATAACCCCAGCTCCGGAAAAGATGCTTCCTTTGAATCCAGACCGTTTATTACCTACAAAAAGCGCCGTGTTCAATGCAATGGGGCCAGGCATGGACTGGGCAATGGCAAGCATATCCATAAATTCGCTGTCATCAAGCCACAGTTTTTTATTTACCACCTCGTTTCTTATAAGTGGTATCATTGCATATCCGCCCCCAAACGTAAAAGCTCCGATCTTAAAAAAAACCAGAAAAAGTTCCCAATACTGTTTTAATACTCTCATTTGAAGACTATATATAAAGCAAAAGCAGACTGCAATAAGATGTAATCTGTTGCTAATCTGCTTTTTATAAGAAGCCGCACCGGTGGAATAAGACGAAACTCCTTATGACAGGATTTGAGTGTCCCGGTATCTTTGTAATCCGCTGTCCGCCCGAAGACGAATCCCGAAGGCTGCGGCCCGCCATCGATACCAAAAACGAGTCTCGGTTTATAAAATGTAATTGATGAGTTTCCCAATCGACCAATGCGGCAATAACTCATTCATTTTATATACCCAAAGATAGATTGTCTAAACTTAATATCCAAATATTTTGTGACATTTTTTTCCCCTTTAACCACCTTTTCATGCTAAATAGTTATTAACCAGTAAAACTAATTTTTTGCTAAAAACCTGTTAATATCTTCATCAGTTACTTCGTGATTTGCCAGATCTCCGGCAAGAAATTGATCGTAGGCGCTCATATCTATCAGGCCGTGTCCGGATAAATTGAACAGAATCACTCTTTTTTTGCCCTCCTCTTTTGCCTGCTGCGCTTCCCTTATGGCTGCGGCAATGGCGTGGGTAGATTCCGGAGCCGGAATAATACCTTCGGTACGGGCAAAAAGCACTCCTGCTTCAAATGTATCAAGCTGTTTGATATCCACTGCTTCCACCATTCCGTCTTTCAGCAGCTGGCTTACGATGCTGCCGGCGCCATGATAGCGCAGGCCGCCGGCGTGAATATTTGCCGGGGCAAACTTATGTCCCAGTGTATACATAGGGATAAGTGGAGTGTAACCGGTTTCATCGCCGAAGTCGTACTGAAACTGCCCCCTTGTAAGCTTTGGGCATGATGCAGGTTCGGCAGCAACGAAGCGGGTATTTGCTTTTCCTGCCATGTTGTGACGCAAAAAGGGAAAGGATATTCCAGAGAAGTTTGAGCCGCCACCGAAACAACCGATAACCACATCGGGATACTCTTCAGCCATGGCCATCTGCTTTTCGGCTTCCAGACCAATAATAGTCTGATGAAGAGCTACATGATTCAGTACACTCCCTAGCGTGTATTTGCACTTCTGTGTCTGCATAGCCAGCTCTATTGCTTCTGATATGGCTGTACCCAAGCTACCCTGGTAGTTGGGATTTTCGGTTATGATCTTCCGCCCTGCTTTGGTTGACATGCTGGGCGAAGCGATTACCTGTGCCCCCCAGGTCTGCATCAGTGAACGCCGGTAAGGCTTTTGTTCATAGCTTATCTTTACCATATATACAGCCAGCTCCAACCCGAACGTCCTGGCGGCGAATGCCAGCGCTGTACCCCATTGCCCTGCACCTGTTTCGGTGGTAATGTTTGTTATTCCTTCAATCTTATTATAGTATGCCTGCGGCAACGCCGAGTTGAGTTTGTGTGAACCGACAGGGCTCACGCTTTCGTTTTTGAAGTAGATATGCGCCGGTGTGTCTAATGCTTTTTCCAGTTCGGTAGCCCTTACCAGCGGAGTAGGGCGGTAGATCTTGTATTTATCCCTCACCTCTTCAGGAATATCTATCCAGGCATCTGTCTGGTTCATCTCCTGACGTGACAGCTCCTCGGAGAAGAGAGGATAAAGGTCCTCTGCTTTTAAAGGCGCTTTTGTCTGTGGATTGATCATTGGCTTAGGTTTGTTTTTCATTTCGGCAGTTATGTTGTACCACTGTGTGGGAATATCTGCCTCCGGGAGCATGAATTTTTTTCTCTTTTCCATCGTTATATTTTGTTTAGTTTGATATTGTTGTTTTAAAACAGTTTTACTTATGTCAAAAGTGAGGAGGTGAATAACCTCGATTTATTCAATTCTTGTTAGATTATTTAAACGGATATTCTCTTCCACTATTGCATCTATAACTGCTACCGCCACCATGTTCACTATATCTCGCACTGATGTGTCAACGTCCAGTATATGTACAGGTTTGTTCAGTCCCATCTGTATCGGGCCTATCAGATCATCCATACCAATCTCTTTCAAAAGTTTATAAGCTGAGTTGGCAGAACTTAAATTGGGAAATATCAGGGTGTTTACCTCTTTGTCTTTCAGCTTGGTGAATGGATATTTTTTATCTCGCAGCTTCTTGTTAAACGCGTAATTCACCTGCATCTCTCCATCCACAATCATTTCGGGGTACCTATCGTGCAGAGTTTCAACCACCTTATGAACACTTGCGGGGCTCCCTATGGTGTCTGCCCCGAAATTTGAATAAGATACCATAGCAATCACCGGGTTATGAGCGAAAAATTTAACTGTGGAATTTGCCAGCCTGGTTATATCTATAAGGGCCTCTGTATCGGGATGCCGGTTGAAAAGTGTGTCGGCAAGAAAAAATACACCCTTTTTGGTGTTTACAATATGCATGGCGCCGATATGCTTCAGTCCGTCACGAATTCCAATCACCTCTTTTGCGATATCCGTAGTGTTCAGGTATTTGCTGAATACACCTGTAATCATGGCGTCAGCATCGCCTGTTTCCACCATCATCATGCCGAAATAGTTCCGTTCGAACATCTTCTCTGTAGCCTCGTCCAGAGTCATCCCCTGACGCCTTCTCTTCTCTGTAAGGATTTCCGCATAGCGTAACCTGCGCTCTTCCTCCCTGTCGTGACGCAGGTTCACTATCTCAATTCCCTCCAGGCTGATCAGATTTTCGCGTGCTACGCTCGCTATCTTTTCTTCGTTACCCAGCAGTATGGGTTTGCAGATACCTTCGGCATAAGCTGTTTCTGCCGCCCTGAGCATATTCAGGTGGTTTGACTCCGAGAAGACCACCCGCTTGGGATTCTGCCGTGCCATATCATAGAGGCGACGGAGCATTTTGTTATCTAGCCCCATCAGTTCACGCAGCTTATGATCATATTCTTCCCAGTCGGTTATGGGCTTACGTGCAACACCCGATGCAATGGCAGCTTTTGCCACTGCCGGTGCCACTGTTGTCAATAACCGCGGATCGAGTGGTTTTGGAATAATGTAATCTCTTCCGAAGCGAAGCTGTTTTGTGCTGTAAGCAGCATTTACCACGTCTGGAACCGCTTTTTTTGTTAGTTCCGCCAATGCATATACCGTGGCTATCTTCATCTCCTCGTTGATGCATTTAGCCTGCACATCCAATGCTCCTCTGAAGATATATGGAAAACCAAGTACATTGTTTATCTGATTGGGGTAATCAGAACGACCCGTAGCGAAGATGATATCTTTTCTCGATGACATGGCCAGATCGTAGGAAATCTCGGGGCTAGGGTTTGCCAGTGCGAAAACGATTGGATCGTGATTCATGGACTGCAACATTTCCGGTGTAAGTACATCAGCCACGGAGAGACCCAAAAATACATCTGCATCTTTTACGGCTTCCTCCAGTGTATTGATGTTTCTGGTTGTGGCAAAAGGTTTTTTACGGTCGTTCAAATCGGTTCTTGAGGTATTTATAACCCCTTTTGAATCAAGCATCACAATATTTTCCGGTTTGGCCCCCAACGACATGTATAGCTTCGTGCATGAGTTTGCAGCAGCGCCGGCACCATTTACAACAATATTTATATCTTCAATCTTCTTGCCATTCAACTCCAGCGCGTTAAGCAGTCCACAGGCTGAAATAATTGCTGTCCCATGCTGGTCGTCGTGCATTATAGGGATATCCAGTTCGTTCTTCAGCCGTTCTTCAATCTCGAAGCATTCCGGTGCTTTAATATCCTCCAGGTTGATACCACCGAATGTGGGAGAGATGGCTTTCACCACCTGTATGAATTTTTCAGGATCTTTTTCATTCACCTCTATATCGAATACATCTATTCCCGCGAATATTTTAAAAAGTAATCCTTTGCCCTCCATTACCGGTTTACCTGCCATTGCCCCGATATTACCCAATCCCAGTACAGCAGTACCGTTAGAGATCACTGCTACCAGGTTCCCTTTCGATGTGTAATCGTAGACCTTCTGTTCGTTTTTCTCTATTTCAAGGCATGGTTCTGCAACACCTGGGGAATAGGCTAGAGAGAGATCGCGTTGTGAGCTATGGGGTTTTGTAGGAACGACTTCAATTTTTCCGGGACGCCCCTGCGAATGATAGGCAAGTGCGTCGTCGCGTAGTTTATTATTTGCCATTTTGATAATAATTGTGTGGTAAAAATGAGAATAGATGCAAAATTATAAAAATAATGTGACAGATTATAATATATATTCAACTACCTTATCAATTTTCGTCGAACAGATTCGAACATCATACTGTAAACAATACAATTACCCGCCACTCAATAGTAAAATCCATGAGAGCGTTAATAGTTATAATCCGGCTTAACTATTACCTTAAGTCCGTTAAATGAAAAATCTTTTAAGAAAACAGGAGAAAAGAGTGTGTTTTTTCCCTTATGTTTGCTTTTTTGTCAGTCGATGATCTGGTATGATTCCACCACTATATGATAGAGCGATAGCCACTCTTTCCCTTCATTGGCTTTGCGCTCAGCTATGCGGGCACGGAAACTGTCAATCCTCTCCATCTCGGAACTGCCGGCGGTAACCCCCTCTGCAGCCTGTTCGGTAGCACATCCTGCCTCGCCCTCACCGTGACTCACCTTTGTCTTTTCAAGGATCTCTTTTTCCAGTTCCTTCACATATGCTTCATCTATGCGTTCTTCCACCAGCTTCCCTCTCACCATAACTTGTTTATCTATACTTTCGGGATTGAATTTGCCCAGAGAACTTCCCGATTCGGCACGTAGTGTCTGCTGCTTGTCCGATCCCTGCAGAAAAAGCTTCATGCCGCTTTTGGCACATACGTGTGTGCAAAGGCCTTCTACAACAACGTCTTGGCCTACCAGCGATTCTGCATTCTTCAGCAGATCGTCTACGTTCATTACTCTGTTGCCCGTACAGTTTGTATACAGGAATAAAATAGTTGTCAGTGCAATGAAGAGATTAAAATGTTTGTTTAGTTTCATACTGTTGCCTGTTTTTTTTAAAGAATTGTGATCTTACGTTTCCGATATCTGATCGGGAATAAATGATTATTGATATTTTTGTTTCCGTTGCTGGTTTAATTTTTGAGTCCCCTCCGATAAGTCTTTTTTGCTGAAAATTCCACAAAAAGTGCCATTGATTTCCAGCGAGTTGCGACCTCCTGAAATCGGGTTTTGGGGTTTTAGGAGCAGACTCATTTTTGAATTCGATTTCAAAGATAACTATTTTTTCAGGATGAGGAAAAAACGGTGTTCATTTAAAGGATAAATAGATTCATTTGTAGGGAAAATATAACTGTTCATGATTAACGACACACTTTATGTTCCATGATTTTCATTCTGTTCTGAAATATCGACAGTCAGGTAGAAAGTATCGAAATGCAATGTAATCGATTAATTAACAACAAAACAGATCTATCCAAAATCATGTAGTACTTTTTTGCTGATTGTCAGGTGTTTTAAAAAATAATTACCGAAGTTTTGAAATATGTAACATAATCTTAATCTAAAGTATGTTAAAACTAAGAAAACTAATTTGATGTTATTAGTTTTACGTTTTACCTTTGTGAGTTTTTCAATTGCAACTAAATGGGAATTAAAGAAAGAATTATTGTCAAAGCCGGAGATCTGTTCTTCCAGTATGGTATAAAAAGTGTATCAATGGATGAGCTGGCCTCTTCATTGGGTATCTCAAAAAGAACTATTTACAAGAATTTTAAGGATAAAGAGGAAATTTTGTTGTCACTGCTTGTCAGGCTCAGGGATGAACGAAAAAAAATTTTCACCTCGCTTATATCAGATAACAACAATGTTGTGGAAATATTTGTGAAAGTTATTGAGATACAGCAATCCACACCCATTTGCAATGTGAAGTTTTTCGAGGATATATATAAGTATTATCCTGAAGCTAACAATTATCTTCAGGATGATGTTAATAAAAACAAGACATTTTTGAGTAATTTTCTCAAAAAAGGTATTGAGCAGGGATATATAAGGGAAGATTTAAACGTTGATGCAGCAGCTTTTCTGGTGGAACAGAGTACACATATTTACATTCGTGCTACTTCGCTTGATAAACCCCCCTTTACTTTTTCAGAACTTTTTTATACAATGATGATAAACTTTGTACGCGGTATCTCTACCGAAAAAGGAATAAAAATTATTGATGCGTATTTAGAACAGCAGAAAGCTAAAAATAGAATATTATAATTAAGAAAGATATGAACAGACCACAAATATTAACGCGTTTCGCTGTGCTGATAATAGGCCTTACAGGCATATTAACGGCATCAGCTCAAGAGCCGGACAGCTTGCTGATCGACTTGAATAGAGCCCTGGAAATAGCTTTGAGTGAGAACCCTACGGTAAAGGTTGCCGATATGGAGATTACCAAGAAACAGTATGCCCAAAAATCGGCATACGGGGCTCTTCTCCCTCAGCTTGATGTTATCGGGCAGTATCAGCGTGCCATTAAAAGACAGACAGTCTATTTTGATGAAGGTTTTGGCCTTGGTGGCGGTAGTATCGACCCAACCCAGTATACACCAGAGGAGCTGGAGATACTGAAGGTGCTGAGCAAGGTGATGATGCCCGATCCGGAAACATCGGGAAAAGGATTTCAGATGGGGCGTTTTAATGTATGGTCGGCAGGTTTGAATGTGAGCCTTCCAGTTGTGGTACCTTCACTTTGGAAAAATATACAGATGAGCGAAGTGGATATTAGACTGGCAATGGAAAAGGCGCGTGCCTCCCGCATAGATCTGGTGAATCAGGTAAAGAAGGCCTTCTTTAGCCTGATGCTTGCACAGGATAGTTATAGCGTGTTCAAAAAAACATATGAAACAGACTCCGTTAATCTGGAAAATATCCGTAACAGATATAACCAGGGGATTGTGGCCGAATATGATGTGATTACGGCAGATGTAAGGCTTAAGAGTCTTATACCCGGTATCCTTCAGTCGGAAAATATGATGAAGATAGCCGAGCTTCAGTTAAAGATGCTGATGGGTGTTGATGGAGAAATGCCGCTTAAAGTGATTGGCACGCTTGATGAATATGAGCAGACTATGTTTAATGCAATTATACCTGCTGATACTTCACTAACCAACAACAGCGATATAAAGCAGTTCGATCTGCAGGCTGAGCAGGCACATAACGCTTATGAGATGCAGAAGCTTCAGTTTTCTCCTACCCTTGTTACCTCGTTTAACTGGACCTATATGAGCCAGAACAACGACTTCAGGTTTAGAGAATATCGCTGGGATCCCTATTCCATGCTGGGTGTTACATTGCAGATACCTATCTTTAACGGGGGGCAACGTTATCATAATGTGAAACAGTCGAAAATCCAGCTTTGGCAATTGAGTGAGCAACGAAAAGATATTGAAAGAGGATTGAAGCTTTCCATAAAGAATAGCTACGACCTTATTAATAAGAATATTGAGCAGGTAATGGCAACACAATCATCAGTTGGCCAGGCACGCAAGGGACATGAGATAACCCTGAAACGGTATGAAACCGGGATGGGGACAATAGTGGATGTAAATGCTGCTGCTCTTGCTGTGCTTAATGCTGAACTGCAATACAGGAACGCGATATATGATTATCTGGCAGCTAAAGCAGATCTAGAGAAAGTGCTTGGCTACGATATTACCCCTGTGGATGCAAATTGAATCAGATAGAAAAAAATAGAAAAAAATTAAATAAATCTTATGAAACTGAAAGAGTTATTACAGTTTACTCCTTTACTGGCTGCAGCATTACTTGCTTCGTGCGGCGTAAAAGACAAGTCCGGCACAGCTGAAAGCGATTCTCAGCAGGTTGAAAAGGTGCGTGTTGAGGAGGTGGTGTTGGTGCCGGTAGAACAGGTGTCCACCTTTACCGCTACGGTTGAGGCTAACCAGGTAAACAATATTGCACCCGCTATGGGTGGGCGTATTCGAAGAATCTATGTTGATGTGGGGGCTAATGTGCGCAGCGGACAGGCAGTTGTGGCCATGGACGGAGCTAATTTATCACAGCAGCAGACACAGGTGGCAACATTAAAAAGAGACTACGAACGCTATAAAGAGCTCTATGAAGTGGGCGGAATTTCCAAACAGCAGCTTGACCAGGCTAAAACGCAGCTTGATGTTGCTGAGTATGCCCTGAGCAATCTGGCTGAGAATACCACACTAATCAGTCCTGTAAGCGGTTTGGTAACAGCCCGTAATTACGATCCGGGTGATGTGGTGATGCAGCTACCAATTCTAACTATCGAAAATATAAATCCTGTTAAAGTAAAGGTAAATGTATCAGAATCATACTATAGCAAGGTGTTAAAGGGGATGCCGGTTGAGGTACAGGCAGATGCACTCGGTAATGAAATATTCAAGGGGGTTATATCTCTGATTCATCCTACGCTCGATCCTGTTTCACACACCTTTGCGGTAGAAATTTCCGTCCCAAACGGCGACCACCGCCTGCGTCCTGGTATGTTTTCACGCGTGAAAATAAATTTTGGCACTAATGACAGCCCGCTTCTGTCAGATATGGCAGTATTGAAGCAGGTTGGATCTAACGATCGTTATGTTTTTGTGGAGAGAGATGGTAAAGCCGTTTATACGCTGGTTGAGCTGGGTGTGCGTGTTGGCGGGAAATATGAAATTTTGTCGGGACTAAAAGCAGGTGACAGGGTAATTGTACATGGAAATACCGGATTGATTGATGGTACGGATGTGCAGGTAGTGCAGTGATAGAGATTAAACAATAAGGAGAATTTTTCAAACCCGGAGTATAAGTAGTACCTTTAATGCTGAAGTTAAGAAGTGAGGTTGACCGGGTTCCTATAAACTTAAAAATGATATAATAGATTTGTTATATGAAGATATATGAAACCTCGGTGAAAAATCCCGTGGGAACATCATTAATATTTATCGGAGTGGTTTTGATCGGGATATTGTTTTACAGACAGCTTCCCATCGACCTTTATCCCAATATCGACCTGAATATCGTATCGGTCATCACCTCTTATGCGGGTGCAGGAGCAGAGGATGTTGAGGCTAACGTAACCCGTCCCCTTGAAGATGTGCTTAACACAACCGAAAAATTGAAAGAGATCACATCACAATCGAGAGACGGAATGTCTATGATTATGCTTGAGTTCGATTTTGGCACCGACATGGATGCCGTGATGAATGATGTCAGGGATAAAGTGGATATAGTGTCGGGATTTCTTCCTGATGGAACGGAAGATCCGATGATCCTTAAGTTCAGCTCCGATATGATACCTGTTGTCATTCTCTCTGCAACGGCGCAAGAGAGTGCTGGTGCATTGTATAAAATACTCGATGAGCAGGTTGCAAATCCTCTCAACCGTATTACCGGAGTGGGTACGGTATCTGTGGCCGGAGCACCACAGAGAGAGATTCAGGTGAATGTGATACCCGATAAACTGGAGGCATACAATATCTCGCTTGAGCAGATAGCCCAGGTGATTGCTACCGAGAATGTGAATGTCCCGGCAGGCAATTTCGATATAGGTTCGCAGACTTATATGCTGCGTCTTGAGGGTGAGTTCAAAGAAAGCCGCGACCTGAACAATATTGTTGTGGGTAACAATCAGGGGCGTTCCATCTACCTGCGTGATGTGGCTACCGTGAAAGATACTGTTGAGACACGAGTGCAGGAGAATTACACGAACGGTCAACGAAGCGCCAGCATAGTTGTACAGAAACAGTCTGGTGCCAACACCGTAGCCATTGCCGATGCCGTAAGGACGCGACTGCCTGAACTGCAAGAAAACCTGCCTCCCGATATCAGGATAGAAACGGTAATGGACACATCGGAGTATATAAAGGTATCTATTGAAAGCTTGTTAGAAACAATTATTCTGGCACTGATAATTGTCGGGATCATTGTGCTATTATTTCTTGGCAGATGGCGTGCAACCGTAATTATCATGGTAACGATACCTATCTCTCTCATAGGATCGTTTATTTACCTCCGTCTTACTGGAAACACAATAAATATTATATCGCTATCGGCACTCTCCATCACTATAGGAATGGTGGTTGACGATGCTATTGTGGTGCTGGAGAATATCACCACACATATTGAACGTGGAAGTCGTCCAAGACAGGCTGCCGTTTACGGTACGGAAGAGGTGTCGCTTTCCGTTATTGCATCCACGCTGACCATTATCGCGGTGTTTCTTCCCATGACCATGGTTGGCGGTTTTGCCGGTGTTATGTTTAAACAGCTGGGATGGATGGTAACTATTATCATCTCGCTATCATTGATCATAGCCCTTACGTTGACGCCGATGATGAGTGCAAAGATGATGAGAGGCGAAAAGGATATGAAAGTCAACCGATTCGACAGGTGGTACAATAAGAATATCCTTCCACTTCTGAACAAGCTCGATCACGGTTATTCACGCTTGGTAAACAAGGTAGCAAGAAAGAGAAGACTTGCGTTATTTTTCGTGCTGATGATTTTTATTGTGAGCGTGGTAATTAGCGCTGTTACACTGAAGACAGAGTTTATGCCGGCATCGGACAATAACTCCATTGCCATAACCGTGGAGATGCCTACAGGGACTCGTATGGAAGTCGCACGAGAAACTGGACACCGCATCGCACAAGTGATGAAGGAGAAATATCCTGAAATTGAGATCATCTCTTTCAGTGTGGGTGCAGCTGATGAGGATAACGCATGGGCAGCGATGCAGGACAACGCTTCAAATATAATAACTTATAGAATGAGGCTGACAGAAGCAAAAAACAGAAAGAAAAATATTTATGATATATCTGATGAGATTCGTGCAGACCTTGCTGACATGCCTGAACTATATCGTTTTCAGGTAATGCCGGGAGGTGGCGATATGGGCATGACAGGTGGAAGCAATATAGCAGTAAATGTTTATGGCTACGACCTGGCTGCAACCGATAAGATAGCGGCAGGTTTGCGTTCTGAATTGGAAAAAGTGAAGGGGCTTAGAGATATCGTTGTATCCAGGAAAGATTACCGGATGGAGTACCAGATTCAGTTCGATCGTGAAAAGCTTGCTCTTAACGGGTTGAATATGACCACTGCAGCCAATGCGGTAAGAAACAGGATCAACGGGCTCACCATGTCACGCTACCGCGAAGAGGGAGAGGAGTATAATATTCGTGTCAGGTTCGAAGAACAATACAGGCAGTCGATTGAAGATATCGAAAATATTCTTATCTACAACCCTATGGGAGCAGGTGTTCGTGTACGTGACCTGGGAAAGGTTGTGGAGACTTCCACACTCCCTCAGATAGACCGGCAGGACAGGGAACGTATTGTGTCTGTTACCGGAACAATCTACGGGCGTGCTTTGAGTGAGGTGGTTGCAGATGTAAATAAAATATTGGCAGAAGTAGATCCGCCTACAGGTGTGCAGCTGGAGATGGGCGGCTCGTTAGAAGACCAGCAGGAGGCATTTTCTGAATTGACTTTGCTGCTGTTGATAGTTTCACTGTTGGTATATATTGTGCTTGCATCACAGTTTGAATCGCTTACTTATCCTTTTATGATTATTCTTACAGTCCCATTTGCCTTTACCGGATCTATCCTGATGCTTTCTATTACCCGCGAGCCGCTTGGTATAATGGGATTCGTGGGGTTGATCATGCTTGTGGGAATGGTGGTGAAGAATGCCATCGTGCTTATTGATTACATCAATCTGAACCGCGAAAGAGGTATGACTATTATCACTGCTGTGGTGCACGGAGGACGTTCGAGGCTTCGTCCCGTATTGATGACTACCCTTACAACAATACTGGGAATGATACCGTTAGCGGTAGGGACAGGACAGGGGTCAGAGATGTGGAAATCATTGGGTATCTCCATCATTGGGGGTATGACATTTTCTACAATTATTACCCTTGTTCTCATTCCGGCACTCTATTCCATCATGGCCGGTTACGGCGTGCGCAGAAAGCGTAAGAAACATCGCGATATTCTGACTGATAATGTTTAAGGGAAAGTAGTGTCAAATTGAAAGGAATAAATAATTTTAATTGTATGAAAGCTGTAATGATAATTTTAGACCAGGCGCACTATGAAAAGATTGTGAACGACCTGAGCTCATTGAATATTCGTGGGTTTACTTCATGGAAAGAGGTTTACGGAAAAGGAAGTAAAGATGGATACCCGCATTATGGATCACATGCTTGGCCTTCGGTGAATAATGCTATCCTTACCATTGTAGATGATGATAGAGTTCACCTGTTGTTGAATTATCTGAAAAAACAGGATGAAGAGTCCGCAAACCTGGGGTTGCGTGCCTTCGTATGGAACGTGGAAGATATGATATAGTTATAAGCCTAAAAATATATGGCACAGCGGAACACGGAGGCTGCAAAGTACTAATTGTAGCAAATAACTAATTGCAGCAAATAACCTGATAAGAACTGACTATCATCAACCGTTTGATTTTCTGTGAACCGAATCGGTTTATAAATGTTTTACAGTTTATATATAAGCCCCCCCGTGGAGTTTTTTTTAGCTGCAAGTCGACCAATAAATTATTGACTGTCAGTATTATAAATGAAGTCTTAACGAAGCATTAATATAACTAATTAAACAATAATTGAAATGGGAATCATCAGAAGTATCCTCGATACGGATCTTTATAAATTTACTACCAGTTATGCATATTCAAAACTCTTTCCACGCGCTTATGGTGAATTTGAATTTGTGGACAGAAGCAACGGAGATTATCCACAGGGATTTGATCAGCTACTGCGAAAGGAGCTGGAGGAGATGTCAGCTCTGGTGTTGACAAATGACGAAGAAGTTTTTATTAGAAAGCAGATGCCATATCTGCCACCAATTTATATTGACTTCCTGAAAGGATTCCGTTTTGATCCGTCGGAAGTGGATATATGGATGGATGGCAACAAGCTGCATGTCAAAGCTAGCGGTTTACTTTATAGGGTTACTTTGTGGGAAACGCCGGTTTTGGCTACAATCTCCGAACTCTTTTTCCGGGAGACAGGGCAGCACCCCGATCTGGAATATATGGAGGCGTCAGCAATAGAAAAAGCTTTGAAGATGAAAGAGCACGGTATCACATTTTCTCTCTTCGGGATGAGGCGAAGATTTAGCTTTGATGTAGAGGACAGAGTGACGGAGCTTCTGAAGATTCATGCCGGAAAGAGCTTGTATGGAACTAGTAATGTTTATATGGCGTTCAAACACAAACTGAACGTATCGGGCACCCACCCGCATGAGTGGGTGCAGTTCCACGGTTCTATCTACGGTTACAAGATGGCAAATTACATGTCTATGGAGGATTGGATCAACGTGTTTGATGGCGATCTGGGAACCGTACTTACCGATACTTATACTACCGGTGTGTTCTTGCGTAATTTCAGCAAGAAGCATGCGGCACTTTTTACCAGCTTGAGGCATGATAGCGGCGATCCGTTTATTTTTATCGATAAAGTTATCAAACGGTACGAAGAGCTTCGTGTAAATCCCAAAATGAAATACCTGGTCTTTTCAGATAGCCTTGACGTAGAGAAGGCTATCCGCATCAAGGACTATTGTGGCGACCGCATTGGTGCCACTTTTGGCATTGGTACCAATCTGACTAATGATGTGGGAAATGATATAAAAGGGATGAATATTGTAATGAAGCTTTTCAGATGCAAGATGACTGCCAGGGAGGAGTGGCAGGAGTGCGTTAAGCTGTCTGATGTGGAAGGAAAGCATACAGGAAGTGAACGTGAGATAACCCTGGTGAAGGAGACGCTGGGCCTTTAAGAAAATGCAATTAGTAATTCATATTAAGTAAAGTGAATGCCCATATAGTGTGTGAAAATGATGCCTCATTCCTGCCGGCATGGAGATGATTTATTAATAGTGGAATGAGTAACTGTATTCGCTGCTGTTTCCTGCTCTATCCGTCGCCCTGAATACCAATATCTGTTTCTCTCCTTTTATTAGCCGTGAATCGTCAAAAATGTAGGTATAGACCGGTGATTTTGAATCGTGTGTAAAAAGTACGTACTTCCCGTTTATCTCTCCCCTGAAATAAGCTATCCCGCTTTTATCGTCGCTGAGCCTTATGCGTATTTTTTTCTGGCTTACCCACCCGGCAGGTTCCAGTGGTGTGATAACAGGAGCTACCGTGTCAGAGCTTACTGCATACCTGTCACCCAGCTCCCTAATTGAAGCTTCCACTCCACCGCGTTTGTAACTGCCTCCTATCCAGCTTTCGTTACCGTTGTCGCTTATTTTTACTATACCGTACTGGTTGCGGTTTTGCAGCGTATCTGTATGCAGTTTAATCCAGATTGTTCCGCTTTTATGTAGTGGAACGGGATTATTATTTACATGGTGCACATCTGAATAGTAGGTAGGTTTTTTTGTGATGAAGTGGGAATAACAGAAATTATCATATAAATTCCCTGTAGGTATTGACAGTGAAAATCCCAAATCTAAAAACGAGTTATGCAGGTTCCATGCCATCCAGTTTGAGCAGCCGGGTTCTTCAGGTATCTCCTGCCGCTGACCGTTTACAGTGAAAGAGTATGAAAGCATATTTCCATAAAGGTCTTCCAGCTCGTATCTGAACCGATAGGCTCTCTCCTCGTCAATATCTATATATCCTCTGTTTGCTGATTCATAAAACGGAAGCCTGTTGCCGGGCTCAATAAATGAATTCATAAAAAATGAACGACGGTTCTTCCAATCCTCAAAGTCGATGAAGGAGTTCAGCATGCGTGTGTCATTAAAAGAATAACGTCCTATGGTGCTGCTGAATATCTGTTTGTCGTCTACGAACAGACGAATATATTTCACGCCATATATATTTGACTGGCCATTCATCCGGTCATATGCCTTTACACCTGTACCTATACGTCCCCATGCATTCACAGTTTTTCCCGGACTTGACGGATTGCCAGCTTTGTCCTTACCAATATTCATTCTCAGAGTATTACCGCTTCCGTTGACAATTCCCTTGCCTGCAACCGGATATATGGCAATTCCCCTCAGGTCGGGCTTTTGTGTGTCGGGTACCTGCCCTATGTATTCCAGTACATCCAGCGGCTCCTGTGTGTGGGTATCCCGGATTTCGAGATGGAGATGTGGCCCTCCCGAACTCCCAGTATTACCGCTCAATGCGATCTGCTCACCCCGCTTTACAGGCATCATTCCCTTCTCAGGGTGAAGGTTTACTTGAAAGCTCTCCTGTTCATATTGCTTAATAATAACCCAGTCGGCAATTTTTTTTGAAAAGCTTTTCAAATGGGCATAAACGCTGGTATGGCCTGTTGCCGGATGATCAACATAGAGTGCCAATCCATAGCCTCCAGGTGAAACACTTATGCGGGATATATATCCATCTTCGACTGCTAAAACTGGTTTCCCCGTCACACCTTGTGTTTTGAAATCCACTCCGGAATGAAAATGATTGCCTCTTAGTTCGCCGAAGTTGCCACTCAGCGCAGGGGGTATATTTAATGGATTTATGTATTGCTGTGAAAAGGATAGAAGTGAAGTAGCAAAAAAAAAGAGATATGATAATAAAAAGCAAAATTGTTTCATCTTACGTTGTTTTGTTCGAAAAAGAGATGAACACCGTATCAATAATATCTTTTGCAACCTCTTTTTTTGATTTTAAATCGAACGATCTTTTTCCTCCGTCACGGGAAAGTATCGTTACCTTGTTTGTGTCATGCCCAAATCCGGCACCTTTGTCCTGCAGTGAATTGAGCACGATGAAATCAAGGTTTTTCTTCTCTAGCTTTTTAATGGCATTAGCCTCCTCATCGTTGGTCTCCAATGCAAAACCGATGATCAGCTGGTGTGTCTTTTTCATTTCTCCCAACGATGCGGCAATATCGGGATTGGCTGTCAGGGTGAGGGTAATACTCTCCAGCTCATTCCGTTTTATCTTTTCATCCTGTTTCTGTTCAGGACGGTAATCGGCCACAGCAGCAGAGAGAATGGCAGCATCCATTTGAGGGAAATGCTTCATGGTGGCATCATACATATCTTTTGCCGATTCAACGTCTATTCTCCGTATACCATGATGAGAAACTAATTGTGCTGTTGGACCGGTTATCAGCAAGACCTCAGCACCGCGTAAAGCACACTCTTCAGCCAGTGCAAAACCCATCTTCCCTGATGAGAAATTACCGATAAAACGAACCGGGTCGATGCGCTCATAGGTGGGGCCTGCAGTAATCAGAACCTTTTTTTTGTGAAGATTGTTCCGTAATGCGAAAAACTGTTCCAGAATAGCTACAATATTTTCAGGCTCTTCCATCCGCCCTTTGCCTTCGAGATGACTGGCCAGCTCTCCCTCGGCAGGCTCAATAATCCGCACCCCGTCACTCTTCAGTATTTCCAGATTACGCTGGGTTGTTATGTGCCTGTACATATCGAGATCCATAGCCGGTGCAACAAATACAGGAGCTCTCATGGATAGGTAGGTGGTGATAAGCATATTGTCGGCAATGCCGTTTGCCATCTTGCCGATGGTGGATGCCGTGGCTGGAGCAACGACCATCAGATCGGCCCACAAACCCAGATCCACATGGCTATGCCAGGTGCCGTCACCCGTGGCAAAAAACTCACTTATTACCGGTTTGCCTGACAGGGCAGACAGTGTTACCGGTGTAATGAATTCTTTTCCGGAAGGAGTGATAACGATCTGCACTTCTGCGCCCTTTTTTATCAATAACCGGGTGATAATTGCCGATTTGTAGGCCGCGATGCTGCCTGTAATTCCCAAAACAATATGTTTTCCCCTCAGCGACATAACTGTTGATTTAACCGTTGCAAATATAGCCGAATTTTCTGAACCCCGCCAATGAAACGATAGAAACTGTTCAACTTTCACAGCTGCTGCCAACAAAATATCGTTAAATTAGAAAATTCAGTTTAACTCATTCAACGATCTCAATATTTCCGCAATGTTAAATAACGCTAAATATATAAATATATATGGTACTTTGTATTGCATAATACTTTGCTTTGAGTAATTTTGTATCGAAAGACTATTGTTTATGGTTTTTAATAGTTCCAATAGAGTAAATTACACATTAGGTAATTAATACAGAGTTTATAAAGCGCAAAATAACAGTATCCATATAAAAACAGTTGAATAGAATATTGTATAAGAAAATTGTAAAAGTGAAAATAAAAAGAATATGAATATTGAAAATACGCAGAGTCAAATGCGAAAGGGGGTACTGGAATACTGTATTCTTTCCATTATAAAGAGAGGAGAGGCTTATCCGGGTGATATCATTGATGAGATGAAAAGTGCCGGGTTGCAACTTCTGGAGGGGACACTTTATCCTTTGCTTAATCGACTGAAGAATGCTGAGATACTTACATACAGATGGGTTGAAAGCACTTCGGGCCCGCCACGTAAATACTTTCAGCTTACCGGAAAAGGGGAAATATTCTATACACTTTTACAAACCACCTGGAATGAACTTGCCGGCGGGGTAGAATGCTTAACGCGAAAGACTGACGAAATGTATAATAATCAACCGGATCAAAATCCATCAGAATAACATCAATATATGAAGAAGGTAATCAACATTAATTTTCAAGGACAGGTAATTGCCATTGAAGAGACTGCTTACGAAATATTGAAACAGTATATCGACAGTCTCAAAGAGTACTTTTCACGAGAGGAGGGTGGTGATGAGATTGTTAACGATATTGAATGCCGTATCGCTGAACTTTTCGGTAACCGTTTAAAGCACGGTATCAACTGCATCACTGATGAAGATGTGGAAGTTATCATCAGCAGTATCGGCAGACCTAAGGATTTCGATTCAGATTATTATGAATCTTCTCAGAGAGAACGTGGTGCCGGAGAATCTTCATCAACAACAGGTGTATGTTCCGATAACGGAGCAAACTTATCCGAACAGGTAACATCAGGTGAATCCCGCTCACTCAACAGAAATGCTAATGATCAGATTATTGGTGGTGTCTGCAGTGGCCTGGCGCATTATTTCAAGACTGACCCTGCATGGATTCGAATTCTCTTCGTATTGTTTTTCGGTGTTCTTTTTTGGGTTTATATCGTTTTGTGGATCGTGCTAAAATCTAAACCCCTCGAATCTAATGTTACCAAACGTCTTTATCGAAATCCCAACGATCGATATTTAAGTGGTGTTTGCGGAGGTATAGGTGCATACTTCAAAATAGAGTCATGGATACCACGTCTTCTTTTCTTGCTGCCCATTATGTTGAATGTGGTTGGAATGGTATCAATTTTTCCTTTGAGCACCTTTTTTCATAATATAGGCTTCAACTGGAATATTAATCTGGGAGTTGTACTTTTGTACGTGGTGTTGTGGATAATTATTCCCGAAGCAAAGACCGTGAAGCAGAAACTTGAGATGATGGGAGAGGACGACTATATCCAATCCATAAGAGATAAAGTGACTGATAATGTGGCGAGTGCAAAAAGCCGTACAGATACGGGCCGCTATGATGCAAATACTGGATTTGCTTCTTCAGGTTTAAAAATAGATAATGACCAAAAACCCTCTTCGGAGAATATGCCACCCGAACCTCCCCGTCCTAATTCAAGGACCGCACAATATCCACAACCGGATAGATCGGGATGTCTGAACGTTTTGGTTATATTTCTGAAAATCATCTTTTTCTCTTTCGTGGGGATCTTCGCGCTCATGCTGGTGGTACTATTTTTCGGACTACTTTTTGCCGGATCGCAATTTATGCCGTTGAAATCACTCTTTATTGATCCCGGGTACGAGACTAATCTGCTTTTCACATCAATAGCTATGATAACTCTTGTGCCCCTCATTTCTGTAATAATTTGGGTTATTCGTCGAGTGATGAAAGTAAAATCACGGCCTATAATAGGTGTTGTTGCAACTGTCCTGTGGTTTGCCGGTCTTGCGATAATGGGCGTACTTGCTACAAGTGTTGCAAAAAAATTCAACGTTGAAAGTTCCCGCGAAGAGATAGTAGCACTATCGCCGGTTAATTCAGGTAAGCTCTATGTTGAAATGGAGACCTACAGAGAGGATTTTTCCGAGTTTAAATTAGGATACGGTTTTGGATTAGGTTCAGAGATCGATGAGCTACCATATACCACAGTTAACGAAGATTCACTACTTTTCAGAAAAATCAATCTGCAGATAGGGAAAAGTTCAGATTCACTATTTCACATAAGGACGATTGCAGCTTCAAGAGGCAGAAATCTTCGCAGTGCAAAAGCCGATATTGAGCAGTTTACCTATAACATTGTCCAGAAAGACTCCGTACTGTTCCTGCCTGAATTTCTGGCAGTACCGGTAAATCAGGGCTTCAGGGATCAGAGTATAACCATTGAAATATTTGTCCCGGCAGGAAAAAAAGTTGAAGTTAGCGATGCACTGAGGGAGTACAAAAATAATCAAACACCCTCAGTTGTAAGGAAAAGAGTCAGAACCTTTTCCCGTACATATTTTCCCGTTGAAGCCGAAACCTCGGGACAAGAATTTGAGAACATAGAAAAAAGAGATACGGTTTAGTAGTAATTTTTATTTTACATAACTTTTCATTGTCGTTCTTTAGGGCTGCCCCATATGGCGGCCCTTTTTAGTGTGTAATTATCAAAATAATGTTTATTTTTGCACAATAAACATTCTCTATATGTTATATTAGCTAAGGCTGAACTTACACGGAACCAATCCGCAGTAAGAAAATAATTAAAATGCTATAAATCTGGTAACGTAAAGGAACAATATATAATAATATATACTATGAACAGAAGAAATTTCATTAGGAATGTTTCCGCCATTTCAACACTTACCGTATTAAAACCGGAGATAGTTTTTGCATCAGGTAATAATTCTGCTGTGAGGGTAGGGCTTGTGGGGTGCGGTTCACGTGCAACGGGAATCCTTAATAGTATGTCTGAAAGCTCAAATATTCAGATTACCGCATTGGCTGATCTTTTTGAAGATAAGCTCGTAAAGGGGATCGACTTTGCCAATGTACTTAACAAAAAAAGAGGCTATGCTCCTGTTCCGAAGAATAGAACCTATACAGGATCTGAAGCATATCTTAGATTATTGGAAAACCAAGATGTTGATGCTGTAATTATTGCATCTCCAGGCTATTCACATCCTCAAATTCTGGAAGATACGGTTGCTGCGGGGAAGCATGTTTATTGTGAAAAACCTATGGCTGTAGATGCCGACGGATGCAGGCAGGTACTCAGAACAGGGAAGAACATTAATGGAAAAGTATCGGCGTTCGACGGTTTCCAGATTCGTTATGCTACTCCTTATGCAGAAATGGCAAAAAGAATTAAAAGAGGTGATATTGGTGACCTTGTCACGGTACAGCTCTATTATTTTTCATCGGGTGCTGTAATTATTCCCCACGAAGGAATGTCGTACGACGAAACACGTATTCGTAATCATTACCATTTCCATGAAATTTCAGGCGGATGTTATCTCGATCAGGCCATTCATATGATCGATACATGCAATTGGATTTTGGGTGCCAATCCTTTATATGCCATAGGTGAAGGAAGCAGGAAAGGAGGTCCAGACTTTGGTAATGCATGGACAAACTATCAGGTAATTTATAAGTATCCGAATGATGTGAATGTTTCGGTACATTCCAGTAAATTCGGGAAAGTTTTCGGTGATGTTTGTGCCAGGTTTATTGGGACAAAAGGTATTGCTGAAGCACATTACAGCGGGGGAGTGTTTATTATGGGCGAGAATAAATGGGATTCTGGAGTTGTACGTTCTTCGTCGGAGCTTACGCCTGAATCTATTGCAAAAGGCGCCAGCTCGTCGTCATTAGACGATGCTGATATCAATAAAGGCAAGGCTTTTATTGATAGTATAACAGGAGGAGTATATATGAATCAGCTTGAATCTGGATGTAATTCTACCTTAAGTGCTATCTTGGGAAGAGAGGCGGCTTCCAGGCAGGAGAAGGTCACATGGGACGAACTGATATACACACCGCATCGGATTGACCCGAAATTGAATTTAAAACAGTTCGACATAAAATAAAATTCAAAAAATATTGGGTTCAATTTAAAAAATCTTGTATCTTTGCATCCGCAATTCAGAAAAAGCTGTACGGCCAGCCTTTCCCTGAGTAGGGGAAGTATGGCCGTTGAGCTACGGAAACAAAAACATTGGTGTTTTTATTTTTCTGATGCGTTATCAGGCGGAGGCCTTTTAATATATTGGTAAGTTATGAGCCCGGATGGCGGAATTGGCAGACGCGCTAGTTTCAGGGACTAGTGTTGGCAACAACGTGCAGGTTCGACCCCTGTTCCGGGCACTGCAATGCGCAGGTGGTGAAATTGGTATACACGCTACTTTGAGGGGGTAGTGCCGGTTACGGCGTGTGAGTTCGACTCTCATCCTGCGCACTTTGTTGATTCTCAGTCACATGTTGTTCTTATATTTTTTTCGTACCATTTGGAATAGTTCTCTCACCTTACTTTTGAATTTTTCATTGTTTTGTTATTCTCTTTACACTTCCGCCAAGACCTTATCTGCAATATATTTTTCATGATCTAATGAGTATTTTTTGTTGCCTTCATGTTTTCTGTACACATGATTCTTTCGACCGTTACTTTTTTATCTTGCGAAGTCTTTCTATCTCAATTCGGAGTTTCCTGTTTTCTTCCAGCATCTCCAGGTATTTGTTTTTATATTTTACGGAGTTTTCTTCCAAGGTGTCGGTTGTTTGTTCGACAGCGGCTGGCTGAACCGGAGTGCTTGTCATCTTCCCTTTCCCCGTGATAAGCCAATCAAGGTTTAGGTCCGGAAAAGCTTCCACGATATTGGACAGTTTGTCCGCACCAATCGAAGTTTTTACCTTACTGATATATCCCCGCGAAAAACCAACCCGCTCTTCAAATTTAGTTTGTCCCAGTCCTTTTGATTTTATGAATAATTTTAACCTGTCTATGAATTCCATATTTTGTATTGTTTCTCAGGTAATTATCAATTTTATTATTTAGAATAAATCTAAACTACTCCATAAATACGGATTTTGCTTGTAATCACTGAATATATACAGTATATTTGCATTGTTAATTAATGTTTAATGCGTTGCAACAAAATTAGACATTTCACAAAGATATGAATAATCAGGCAAATACCATAAAACCGGTTACTAAAATATCGATACCCGATACACTATTAAGTTTAAAGGTAGGTGAAACTGTGATGATATCTGCGAGAACGATTAATTCCAGTTCTGTCAGGGCTGCCGCATCCCGTTTAAAGAAAATAAAGAAAGCACAGTTTATTGTAACCGAACAAGGCTTGATAAATGAAATTAAAGTAACCAGATTAAAATAATGAATATGAGTAAGTTCAATGTTTTTATTGTCTTTTTCGTTCTTTGTTCATGGTTGTTGTGCGAAAACGCAAAAGGAGCAAGAAAAGAAGCGGTCACTCTACATTCCAGTGAAGTAGATGTGGAGCAACAAAAGAGGGTATATGGAATGGTAACTGACCAGAGAGGAGAGACTTTGCCTTATGTTACTGTACTTATTAAAGGGACTAATATCGGTACAACTACTGATGAAAATGGTATTTATGAAATCAACGTAAACGGAGATGTAACACTTATCTTTAGTTATATGGGTTTTAGAGATTACGAAGTATCAACAGCCGGAAAGACAAAGATCGACGTTGTTTTGTTAGAGGATAATGTGAGGCTGGAAGAGGTAGTTGTAACCGGGTATAACATAGTGGAAAGAAAACACCTTGCATCATCTATTGAATCGGTGGACATGGAAAGAGTGGTGACCCGCCCCATTGTAAAACTGGAGCAGGCTTTTGCAGGTACTGTGCCTGGTGTAACCATGTTACAGGGAAGTAATCTTCCTGGCTCAGTACCAGGCAGCATATCTATCAGAGGAATCAGTACACTTCAAAATGCCGCGCCATTAGTAATTATTGATGGTATGGAACAACCACTCACTGATGTGGATCCGAACCAAATAAAAAGCATTAACATTCTTAAAGATGCTGCTGCAGCTTCCATGTATGGATCGAGAGGCGCAAACGGAGTTATTATTATTGAGACCAATAGAGGAACGACAGGGCAGTTCAGGGTGAATGTGAATTCATGGTTTGCTATTCAAAATCCTCTCAATCTACCGGAGTTTGTCAACTCGGCCGATTTTATGAGACTCAGAAATGAAGCACATACGTTACAAGGTCAGCCTCTGCTTTACACAGATGATGATATCAGGCTTGCACAAGAGGGTGTTACACCCAATACTGATTGGTTAAAAGAGATCAAGGAAAGGCAAGCTACATCTAGTAACATAGCAGCAAGTATTTCCGGAGGAGGTGGCGTGGGTACTTTTAATCTTATGCTTGGTTACATTGAAGAAAACGGAATGAATAAGATTGAAGGTTCTGATAAGTTTAGTGCTCGTTTTAATACAAACATCAATATTGCTGACCGGTTTATTCTTCTGGCAGACTTTTATGCACATCGATTAAAGGTAGACAGGCTTCGCAGGAATAATGACGGGCATGGATTGTATCAGATCGCCTGGAGAATGAATCCTACTCAGGGGGTATTTTATGAAGATACTGACATTCCAAACCATTATATACTCCACAATGATATGAACCCTGTAGCCTCCATTGATAAGGGAGGAACTTGGAACTATATGTATGATAAGAGTACGATTAATCTGCGCCCGCGTTATTATATTACGGATGATCTCAATTTTGAAGGAAATGTATCGTATATGATTGATAAATCAGCAAGCAAATGGAGACGTTTGACACATAAGTTTTTTGATGGAGATGGCAAGCCGGTGACAACGTGGGGTAATGATATTGGCTCTGAACAGAACGTGAGTCAGAGTCAGTTGACCGGAAGGGCCCTGTTGAATTTCGAAAAAGAATTGAGGGGTGGTAAAGATAAACTTTATGCCGTGGGTGGATCAGAAGTAATGTCCTATATATTCACAGATTACCGGGAAATAACTAAAGCATCCTTTTTTTCAAAACTAAATTACTCTTTTGATGACAGATATTTACTTGAAGCAACTGCCAGAAGCGATGGGAGCAGCAAGTTCGCTCCTGGACGTCAGTGGGGTTTTTTCCCTTCTGCCTCTTTTGGATGGAACGCACATAATGAGGCTTTCATGAGGCTATTGAAAGAATCGGGGGCTATCTCTAATCTTAAAATAAGGGTTTCCTGGGGAAGAATAGGAAATGAAAATGTAGGTCCCTACTTGTGGCAGGAAGTAGTGAATACTTGGGGTTGGACAATGCGAGTGCCGAATCCTGATTTTACCTGGGAAAAGCAAAATCAAGGCAACTTGGGACTTGATTTGGGTGTGTTGAATAACCGCTTGACAGTTACTGCCGACATTTATGAAAAACATTCATTTGACCTGATATACTCCGATTTTCCGGTTCCGCCGTTAACAGGATCCTATTATCTGACATCCTCAGTTAATATTGGTGAGGTTGAAAACAAGGGTTGGGAGATCTCGGCAAAATGGGCGGATCAGATCGATGAGTTTTCATACAGTATAGGAGGAATGTTGTTTGATAACAAAAATAAGGTTCTTAAGGCCGGATATAACACCACAGATACATTGATATTCAAAGGAACGAACGACCGGATTTGGTTTCGGGGTATTCCCATTAATAATTATTATGGTTACCAAACCGATGGCTATTTTAAAAATCAGGAAGAAATTGATGCAACTACTGAAAAATTTTCAAATACAATACCAGGAGATATTAAATACGTTGATCAGAACGGAGATGGCATATTAAATGATGAAGATAGGGTCTATTTAGGTGATACTGCACCTCATTACAACTATTCAGTTACGTTAGACATGCGTTACAGGAACTGGGATTTTAGCTTGCTCGGTCAAGGTGTCGGAAAGAGAAGGGGCAGACTGGGAGGTCAGGAAGGTTATCCGGTGTTTGTGGATGGAGGAAGCAATAATCTGGGTGCTCCCCGGCAATACTATGCCGATAACCGTTGGACACCTGAAACGCCGAATAGCCGCTTTCCACGTGTCTGGACAGGTTCTAGCACGAATACATATTTAAGTGATGTATGGTTGAGCGATGCATCTTTCTTCCGCATTAAATCGCTTCAGTTGGGTTATACCATACCTAAAGTGAGGAATAGTATAAGAAATCTTCGTATATATTTCAATGCTCAGGATTTTCTTACTTTCACAAACTGGGAAGGACTTGAACCGGAGCGAGACGGAGGTAATGGGGCATATCCAAGGATGGCTACTTACAGTGTTGGTTTTCAAGTAACATTATTCTAATATTTCGTTAATATGGAACAGTGTTAGAATTTGTTTTGACACTGCCAAGATAGAAAAAATCTGAAATAAATAGTTTAATTTAAATGAATATTTAAACAATAAAATGATGAAAAAAATTATATATTCAATATTGATATTGTTCACGGTAAGTGGTTGTAATGAATTTCTGGATAAAAAAGATCCCACTGCCACATCATTCGTCGAGTTTTTCAATGACGAGGAGGACTTACGAAGAGTTGTGTATAGCAGTTATCTGGATGTTTTTACACATCCGACTTCAAGAGGAATTATTTTTTATATGGATGAAGCAAAATCGGATAATGCATACAGCCGGCTCGAAGGAGACAGGCATCAGAATATTGCCAACGGAAACTTCAACAGCAATACTTATGATTTTCTCTATTATTATGAACTTTATATGAAGCATCTGGGACGTTTGAACACGTTTATTGCTAATTCGGATGTGCCGTATGTGGAAGATGAGAGTGTACGTGATAAATACCAAGGAGTCCTTGAAGCGTTGCGGGTATGGCACTACTTCAGGCTGACCATGCGTTGGGGGAATGTTCCCTTCGTACTGGAACCGGCTGATCTGGAGACTGCACGTCAACCAGCCACGCCCAAAGAAGAGATTCTCAAAACCTTGTTTCCTTTGGCCGACGAGATAGCAGCTAAATTGCCGCCCGATGAATATACTTCCGATAAATATATGTTCAACAAATACTCATTTAAGGCGCTTACTATGCGCTATGCCCTCTATAACGGCAGATATGAGTTGGCTGCAAAATTGGCAAAAGAGATTATGGACAGTAAGAAATATTCCCTCCATTCAGTATATGGTGATCTTTTTAATTACAAGGCTGCAAAAACGAATAATGAGTTTATTATATGGTTTGATATGGCAAGCCATAACAATAGTGCAACACAATCATTCCAGCATTTGGGGCCTCATTATAGGACAGGACCCGGACAATCATACTGTGTTCCTACGAAAGCATTGGTCGATGCTTACTGGACCGCACAGGGAAGACCCATTGATGAATGTCCGTTGCATACTAAAGAGGAGTATGAACTAAACCCATCTCTAAACAGAGATCCCCGTTACAGTGCGTCAATTATGGGTCATGGAGATGATTTTTATGGTGAGACTATAGACATTTACAATGAAAACTCTCCAATGTTCTATCAAAAACTGAGGTCCAGCAGAACGGGTTTCTGGTTCAAAAAGTTTGTGGATGAAACGGATGCTTTCAAAAGCGGTGGTAATATGGATTTCCCATTACTGCGTTATGCCGAGGTACTACTGACCTATGCCGAAGCAAAGATCATGCTTAACCAGATCGATGATCTGGCAAAGAAATGTATCAATGATGTAAGAAGAAGAGCTGGTCTGGATATGAATTTTGCCGATGTTACTCTTCCAGCGTATGCTTCGTATACTCAGCAACAGTGGGTTGAGTTGATCCGGAATGAACGAAGGCTGGAGCTTGCTGCAGAAGGTCAACGTTATGATGATATCATCCGTTGGAAGATTGCAGAAAATGTTTTAAACAAGCCGGCAGAAGGACATACGAGGATCGTTGAGGGACGTAAGGAAACATTAAAGGTGGAGGACCGGTCCTTTAAACCCCACAACTACCTATGGCCGTTCCATGAGAACAGCCTGAAAGTGGAACCGGGACTTGTCCAAAACCCCGGATACTAAGATATGAATAAAAAAGAATAAGATGGGATATCCCATCTTATTCTTTTTTATAATAGCTTATTATTGAAATAAAGTTATTCAATAAAAATCCTGTTAAATCAAATAATAAAATTAATTTTTCTATTGAATAATAAACTATTTTTGTCATATAAATATCTGGGGTTTATTCAGAATTCGATGAATAAATTTTTTTTATAAATGAGTTATATAAAGAATCTGCATTTATTCACTAAATAAACAAAAATCTTATGAACAAAAACACAACAAGGAGGAAATTTATCAAAAATATAGTATTGGGGACCTCCGCTCTTTACACATCGTCTCTATTTCCATCCCCTGATACTTTTATCAGTTCAATAAATAGGTCGGTATCACCCAACTCTTTTATCAATATTGCTCTGATAGGAAAGGGTGGTATGGGAACCTCTGATACGAGGACTGCTTTATCTGTCGGCGGCGTGAAATTGGTCGCTGTTTGTGATTTATACGATCAACGTTTGGAAGAGGCTAAGAGACAATGGGGTAATGATCTGTTTATTACAAAGGATTACCGTGAGATATTGGCTTTGAAACATTTGGATGCAGTGATCATTGCCACACCGGATCACTGGCACCAGCCGATTGCAATTGAGGCTATGAATGCCGGTAAACATGTGTATTGTGAAAAACCGGTCATCCATAAATTGGGTGAGGGGAAAAAACTGGTAGCAGCTCAGCAGAAAAATAAAACATATTTTCAGATAGGAAGTCAGGGAATGGCTTCTGTGGGCAATAAGACAGCTAAAATTCTGATTAAGAAAGGCATTGTTGGTAAAGTGAATCTTATCGACGGTCAGTTTACCGGTGGTCCCCGTGTACTTAATTCATTTAATGCTCCAGAAAGTGCCAACCCACAAACAATTTGGTGGGAAAGATTCCTTGGAAATGCACCCAAAAGGTCTTTCGATGCCCAGCGATTTTTTGCATGGCGCAACTGGAAAGACTATGGTACAACAATTGCGGGAGATTTGTTTGTACATGTTATCTCAAGTGTTCATTACATCATGGATGCGTTAGGGCCCGAAAAAATATATACTACCGGAGGTATTCATCACTATACCGATGGATCACGTGATACACCGGATATAATGCTCGGTTATTTCGATTATCCCGACAGGAACAACATGGGAGCATTCACGCTTTCATTGGGAGCTAATTATGTGGATGGTATTTCCAATAAATGGGGGAGTACCAACTTCCGTATAAATGGTTCACTTGGCTCACTTGAGGTAGGCTGGAATGAGGTGAGACTCAAAACTACCTACGATATTGATGAAAAAAAAGCAGACATTCGGGAAGAGGTTGGAGGATATCTCCAAAAAGTTCAGAAAATATCGTCGCGAGAGTACTTATATCAGGCAGAAGAGGAATACAGAGGAGGACATTACCACCACTTCCTGAACTTCTTTGACGGGATAAAAAATAATCAACAGCTGACCGCTGATGTACTTTTCGGTGTACGATCCAGCGCACCAGCTCTGTTAAGTTACGAGAGTTGTCAGCGCAATCAGGCCCTTTACTGGAATGCAGGGGAACTAACATTAAAAAAACAATCTTGAACCCACCTGACAAAAACAGTTGTTTATGAAACTGCTTTTTGTATATCAGCCTGTTAAGTATACAAACCGCTGATTCCAGATAATTTTAAAGGGAACTTATTCTTAAATATAATAAAAGGAACAAAATTTAATAAAACTAAATCATAGTATGAAACAATATTTATTGATAGCTTTGCTTGTGATTACTACAGGCTGTTCGTCCATAAATTTGAGAGGAAACAGAGATCGTTTCAGTTTGTCTGCAGAAGAGAAGAAAGCCGGATATGAAATACTTTTCGATGGAAAAGATATGTTACGCTGGACAAGTAATACCGATGAATATAAACTTGAGGATGGATGTATAGTAATGCAACCAGCTGATGGGCATGGTAATTTATACACTAAAAAAGAATATGATAACTTTATTCTACGATTTGAATTTTTACTCACTCCGGAAGCTAACAGCGGGCTTGGCCTGAGACATAAGATGATAACTACTAAAAGCGGCTATGACGGTATGGAATTGCAGATTCTTGACAATTCGGCTCCAATATATGCAAACTTAAAACCGTATCAGTATCATGGCTCTCTCTACGGATGGGTTCCGGCCAAAAGGGGATACTTGAAACCTGCTGGAGAATGGAATTACCAGGAAGTAATTGCAGAAGGAAGTAAAATAAAAATTATATTAAACGGGACTACCATTCTGGATACTGATATTCAGGAGGCCGTCAAGGATGTGCCAGAGAATAAAATACCTAAATCTTTGTTGTATAAGAAAGGACATATTGCATTTCTGGGGCACAACTCCGTGGTTAAATTCAGAAATATCAGGATCAAAGAACTTGACTAAAGAGCTGTTTATAGATTTTCAAAAAATTATCGGCTATTGCTGCCTTCTACTGTTATTTCCTTTGTGAAACGAATCAGCTTCCCGTTGTTGTTTACACCCTCGGCTGTCAGCAGATATACTGCCGGATAATCGGCAGTATAAAAATTGATAACAGCTTCGCCCTTTTCAGAGAACAGTACATTTGGCTTCCAATAGATTGTGGTACGGAGATCTGGTAACGATGATTCTATTTGCTCCGGTGTTTCGTATTTGGGAGAGTAGAATTCGGCTGCCTGCTGATAACCAAGAGGAACAATCTCATCAATGCTAGGAGGCCTGTGTGTATCGGTTTTGTAGTTGCCTGACTTAGTGGTGATAACTATTGCGCCACTTGTGTTAGGGTAATAACCGGGCATTGTGGTATTATCTCTCAATACAAATATGCTTTCGATAGAATTGACTTCAATGTTGTCAAGATAACTGGAGAAATCTTCATAATTAACATTGTCGATAACAAAAAGCACAGGTAAGTCTGAACGTGTAGTGGTCACTTCATCCCCTCTGATTATAATTCCAGGTTGATGGTATAGCAACGACCGCAAATCTGATACTACCATCTTCTCAATGTCTTTGGCTGTTTTTAACCCTACTGCACTGATGGGAGAATAAAAAGTTGATTCCTTATACTTTTCCAGACTTTGTGCCGTAATAGTCACTTCATCCAGCAAAATTGTCCGGATGCCATTTTTCTGTGTATAGTCTTCATCAGCTATTTTTAGATAGGAGTCTTGCGTGGAGGAGAACTGGTTTATAGCTTCCGATCTATTGGTAATTCCGGCACCCTGAAGAGGAGGAAATACTTCCTGATCGATGTTGATAACATTTAGTTTTCCACCTTTTTTACTTCTCGATTGAACAAGGATTGTGGTTCCCTCCGGATATTCAACGTTGAAAGTAAACCGCCCTTTCTCGTCAGCCTGTGTGGTAATAGTGCTGACCAAAGTGTCGAGCTTGGCAAGCAGGCTGATTTGCCCTTCCTTTAGCGATCTAAAAAGTCCAGAGGCCTTGCCGGTTACTCTTTGTGACAGTTCGGGAGTAAATGCATCTGGCGTTCGTATTTTTCCCTGTAAAACTCCAGGAATATCGTATCTGTTCCACCCTTGTGTCAGCATCAGGGCATCGAGAGCATATTTGTTGACTTTTCCGTCTGCAAAATAAGAAACGGGTGATTCTATATGTCCTTTTAATTCCGACGACAAGAGCATTGTACTTATAAGGTTTATCGTGCTGTCGCGTACAACGTTCTCTTTATCTGTTACTGAAACGGCAATATTTCCGGTAGAGGGAGTAAGATCCGGGTCGTTCATCTTCAGTCTAATAGAAATGTGTTCTCTTCGTTTGTAGGTGGATTCGGGAGTAGTGGCCTGCATGAGGGCAAACTCATTTTCATTCAGGTTAAAAAGAAGACGTTCGCTCAGCACCTCCTGTCTTGAGTTCAGCAACAGGATATGTATTATTCCTGATGGTAGTTCTCCGGCAGCAATATTATACATTTCAACCTCAGGATTCCACATTCTGTGAAGCAAAACTTGCCCTTTGTAGTGTATTAGCAGTGATAGAGAGTCCTGCTGTGATTCAATGCCTTTAAGGCAAGAAATTTTGATCCAGTCACCTGCAGTACGTGCCGAAATAATGCTTGCTTCCGTTTTAGAAGAAGGCAGGTCGAAACGTTTTGCAGTCCCTGATTGATTATGGCAGATAACATAATACGACTCATTCCCGGATGGTACAAAATGGAATAAGCCCATTCCCTGATGTATACTTTCGAATGAGAGGATCTCATTACTCGACGAATCATATAATGTTCCTGAAACGGGTGTGCTCAATCCATCCGCATTCAGTGCTTTGAAAGCGACCTGTGAAGAAACCCCGGGAATAAGATATCCACCTTCGGGGAAAAACATCACATCATATTCGGCGGGATCGGAAGGAATAGTATAGTACCGGTTGTATTTACGGCCCTTGTGAATTAGGCTCAGAAGCATGGTTCTGTTCTTTTCCTTTTCCGATAACCTTGCATCAAGGCGATAAAATCCGTTCTCCTTTGGCCGAAGAGTTTTCAAGGCTCCGTACCCGATTTTGCAGGTAACAACCTCAGGTTGTATGGTATCGCTGTTTTGACGGTCAATGAAATGAAGAGAGATGCGAATGTCGTTTTTCTCGACATCAAATGTCAACAGAGGTTCTATTTGCAATGAAAACGGATCGAGTACCTGTATAAATTTTCTGAAGAAAAAGTCCTCGTCCATGTTCCGCATAAATTGAGTGTAGGCTCGCAGTGTGTAAGCTCCCTGTACAAGATCATCTTCCAGGTCGATATATCCGGAATAAGCTCCGGTACTGTCGGGACGTATCTTTACTCGCTTTACCAGATCGTCAAGAGGATTGATCAATTCAACATAAATATAACGGCTAATAAAAACAGGACGATGAGTGAGCGCATCCACCATATGTGCACGGAACCAGATACGTTCACCAGAGAGGTATCCCGATTTGTCAGTCTGCACATACAGTTTCTCCTGTGGAAAAGCAATCAATTGTTGGCGGAGAAGTAATTCGACAGAATCTGACACTATTGCCGGCTCTTGTGCACTGATAGAATGTGCAAGCATTATAAGAATTAAAAAAAGGCCGGTTTTCTTCATATCATGGTAATATTTAAAATGTAATTGACCATAGATGTATTTAAAATAATTGCCAAATTTAATGAAACATTTTATAATGACAGTAACAAATTACCTTTCGGTACTTTATTTATTATAGAAAAAATATTAATTACATAACCCGGATTTGACCGGTTGATGTGGTATTTGTTTCAACTAAGGTATTAATGCTATTTTAGTTTACCTACCCGGTCCCTTATTCTTAATGAACATTTCAAGGATTTCCTTTTGTTTATCATACAGAAAGTTGTATTTGTTCAAATCATTCAGAGTCACCCATTCGTATCTCAGTGATTCAGCGGACAGAACAATTTCAGGAAAATTTTCCAGACGTAGAATGTAAAAATAAACTTTACCTATTGAGGATTCAAAGTCAGTGAAAAAAATAAAATCATCTTCTTTTACTGAAATCTTAGTCTCTTCGTATAACTCCCTTACCGCACATTCTATTGCTGTTTCTCCTTCTTTAAAGTGCCCCGCAGGAGTGTTCCATAGTTCACCCTGTCCGTCATAATTACTGCGTTGTATTAAAAGGATTTTATTATTTACAACAACGATAACACTCGATGAGAAAATTTTATTCTCCATATCATTCATTTCATTTGTTCACTAATGTTGGTTGTTTCCTTTCTGCCTTTCAGGCAACTTCTGTGAACGACATCATTCAAACAAGTTCGGATTATGCTTATTCAGCTTGACTAAAAAGTTAAAACTGGCTTCATGGTACCCGAGGGTAGTCAGGGAACCACAAGTACCTGCATTACTAAAACATTGAAGCAAGCTTCATGTTTCCAATATTGATTATTTTTTGACTTAATGCAAATTATCACTAAAGTCACGCTTTCGCTTGCCGCAGCAAAGGTATAATTGACCCGATTTCATAATATGGCTATCCAAAACCTGTAATACAAAAATACAAAAATATTTTTCTATCTTAGCAGAAAAATATTTTTGCTGTAAACAGGTATAAAAACAGGTGTGTATATTATTTTTGTCGCATTGCAAAGTTATTTCACCCATATTTGACCATAAATTAAATTTTAAATGAAAATTCTTACATCGGAGCAAATTCGTAAAATTGATGCAGAAACAATTTCAAGGGAAGGGATACCCTCTCTCGAATTGATGAAGAGGGCAGCTACTGCTTTCTGTGACTGGTTTACTGGCAGATACGCGAAAAACATCTCTTTGCTTATTTTTGCGGGGGTGGGTAATAATGGTGGCGATGCGCTTGCAGCAGCCCGCCTGTTACATAAGTCTGGCTATAATGTTACAGTGTCTGTTGTGGAATACAGCGAGAAATATACAGAAGATTGTGAGCACAATCTTCGCCGTGTAAGAGCGGAAAACATAACCTGCAAAAAGGTTATCTCTGAAAAAGATATTCCCGATATAAAGAGGTATGATGTTGTGATTGACGGGATCTTTGGAACCGGACTCTCCAGAGAAGTGGATGGTATAGCTGCAAAGGTGATTCAGCATATTAATGATAGTGACAAGCCTGTTATCAGCATTGATGTGCCAAGCGGGATGTTTCTTGACAGAAAAACGTTGTACGCTATACAGGCTAAAAATACCATTACGTTTCAGATACCTAAGCTTGCACTTTATCTTCCCGAAAATCAAAATTATGCAGGTGATGTGTCAATAGTCGGCATTGGATTGAATGAACAAGCCATTGAAGAAGCAGAGAGTAATATTTTTTATACTGAAAAAAAACAGATCCGGCCTTTGTTAAAACCGCTTTCCAGATTTGCTCATAAGGGGACCGAAGGGCATGTACTTATTATTGGAGGAAGCCTTGGTAAGTGCGGGTCGGCCTGTCTTGCCTCAAAGGCGGCTATGAAGGCGGGATGCGGACTGGTTACCGCTTATATGCCAAAATGTGGGGTAGTAGTAGTGCAGTCAAATTTTCCCGAAGCGATGGTGATTGAGGATAGAGGAGAAAAGCATATCTCTTATATAAATTATGAAATGAAACCGGATGCAATTGGTATAGGTATTGGAATGGGGCAACATGATGATACACAGCATGCATTCTTCGAATTTTTGCAAAAGAATAATACGCCGCTGGTTATAGACGCAGATGGCTTGAACATATTGTCCAGGCATAAGGATTGGCTCACTCTCATTCCCCCAAAAACTATTCTGACACCTCATCCGAAAGAGCTTTCAAGGCTTATAGGTGAATGGAGCGACGACTATGACAAAATACTGAAAACAAAACAGTTTGCTGAGAAATATGGTCTTATTGTGATAATAAAAGGGGCTTATTCGCTGATTATTGATCAGGAAAATATCTATGTGAATAGCACCGGAACCCCGGCATTGGCGACAGCCGGAAGCGGAGATGTACTGACGGGAATTATTACGAGCTTGCTTGCACAGGGTTATGAACCGTTAGATGCAACCAGGGTGGGGGTGTATCTTCACGGAATGACGGCTGATCTGACGCAGCATAAAATTCATCCCCGGGCTTTTATTGCTTCTGACATCATCGATAATATAGGCAACGCATACAGCATTTTGGAAAAAAATATGTGATTCATTTGTAATTTATGAATTAATTATGTATTTTTGCACCTCATTTTGCCAATAGGCTTGGAAAGAAGGCGCATATAGCGACTCGCCTCAGGCGTATAACGTCAAGTTATTCTTATATGTACGTAATTGTAGATATTCAGGGTCAGCAGTTTAAAGTGCAGCAAGACCAAAAATTATTTGTCCACAGGATCAACGCCGATCAGGGTAGTGAAGTGGAGTTCGAAAAAGTGATGCTCATCGACAAAGACGGCGATGTAACTGTAGGTGCACCGGTTGTGGATGGAGCAAAAGTAGTAGTAGAGGTACTTTCTCATGTGAAAGGAGATAAAGTTCTTATTTTCAAGAAAAAAAGGAGAAAAGGATACAGAAGATTGAACGGTCACCGTCAACAATTTTCTGAGATAAGAGTAAAAGAAATTATAGCTTAATCAGTTAAAATCAGAAGAAAATGGCACATAAAAAAGGTGTAGGTAGTTCGAAGAACGGCCGTGAATCGGAAAGTAAACGATTGGGCGTTAAGATATTCGGTGGTGAAACGGTGAAAGCCGGAAACATCCTCGTGCGTCAACGTGGAACAGCGCATCACCCTGGAGAAAATGTTGGTATGGGAAAAGACCATACCCTGTTTGCACTGACCGATGGCATTGTGATATTTCGCAAGAAAAGGAATAATCGCTCATTCGTATCAGTTCAGCCACAGGCACAGGCAGAAGCGTAATTGCGAATGTCTTTGTCCCGGTTAAAGGGAACTTGAACCATAAAATAATAATTTTTTAGTTGATTAGAACAACCTGCTTTTAAATAGTAGGTTGTTCTTTTTTCGTATGCTGTTATCTGTTACACAAAAAAAATTATCCTTTCTAACGAAAACATTAATGTGCACGAGCTGGCACTCCGTTATTCGGGAGAAGATATGCCTTTATTGCTCACCAAGATAGCGGGAAGGCAAACGGCAAAGCATAAAACTTCACTGATTCAAGGCATAGATCTCATATTTAGCTGTATATGGTTTAATTTGTATATGCGAAACTTGAATACTTTACATTTCAGCCCCAAAATAAGATATCATATCTTTAATAATCAGTTATTTATGCCTTCCTGATAATATCTCTTCAATATCCTGTAGCTTCAGGCTTTTAGTTTTCAGCAAAATAAGGAAATGGTAGAGCAGATCTGCTGCTTCGTTTTTAAACAGGTCAATATTGTTGTCTTTTGACTCAATAACCAACTCCACAGCCTCTTCTCCCACCTTCTGCGCAACTTTGTTAACTCCTCGGCTGAATAGTCGGGCGGTATAAGAACCTTCCTGATTATCGGAGATGCGTTGCTCAATAACCTTCTCCAATTCATACAGAAAACCTTTCGAAGTCTCCTCTTTAAAGCAGGAAGTGGCACCGGTGTGGCAGGTAGGCCCTTGCGGAATAACCTTTATAAGCAGCGTGTCATCGTCGCAATCCTGAAGTATCTCTTCCACGAAAAGGAAGTTACCCGATGTCTCTCCCTTGGTCCATAACCGCTGTCTGCTGCGGCTGAAAAAAGTTACCTTACCTTCTGCAATGGTTTTCTCAAGAGCCTCTTCATTCATATAGCCCAGCATCAGTACCTGTAGCGTATTCGCATGCTGTATGACGACCGGGGCCAATCCTCCGTTTTTCTTAAAATCAATGTTCACTTTTGTCCTTTTTGTTTGTTAATAAAACCGTCTCCTTTTTCAATAGGTTATCGTACGGGTATATTTTGTTCTTTTAAATATTGTTTTAATGCCGGAATAGTGATCTCTCCAAAATGGAAGACAGAGGCACCTAAGGCAGCACTGGCTTTTGTCTTTGTGAATACCTCAGCGAAATGTTCCGGCGTTCCTGCCCCACCGGAGGCTATTACGGGAATATTTACCGCTTCACTTATAGCGTGAGTTATATCGATGGCAAAACCATTTCGGGTGCCGTCATTATTCATCGAAGTGAGCAGTATCTCTCCCGCGCCCCTTTTTTCCCCCTCTTTTGCCCAGTCGACAGTACGGAGATTAGCGGAGGTGCGCCCGCCATGTATATATACCATCCACTCTCCATTCTCCTCTAATTTTGTGTCGATGGCAAGCACTACACACTGACTACCAAATTGTTCCGCAATTTCAGTAATCAGCTCAGGATGTTTTACTGCCGATGTGTTGATACTTACCTTATCGGCTCCGGCTTTGATAATAGAAACCGCATCCATGGCGGAGTGTATGCCACCTCCAACAGTGAAAGGAATATTGATTTCCTGGGCTATTCGCTGTACCAGGGCGGTGAGAGTTTTCCGGTTTTCTATCGTAGCAGTAATATCCAGAAAAACAAGCTCATCAGCTCCCTCTTCCACATATCGCTTTGCCAGCTCCACAGCGTCGCCGGCATCACGAAGGCCAACGAAATTAACACCTTTGACTGTGCGTCCGTCTTTTATATCAAGGCATGGTATAATTCTTTTTTTTAGCATTTTTTATAATTGTTGATTTGATGTGAACTGTTTGTTTTCAATTTTTTTTTTACTGACAATAATGATGGGATTCAGATCCCGATCAGAACAGTTTTTTTCTTGAATTGTTCCTTCAAAGGATTGTTCAGAAAAAAGCCGGATAATTTATTCCTTTTTTATATGCGCTCGTGGAACGTTATTTTGATTGTTCAGAATAAAACCGGATAAATCTTTCATCGTTATTCGTCCTTCATATATAGCTTTACCGATGATAGCTCCTTCACATCCAATTTGCTGTAGCAAAAGAATATCATCCATTGTGGTGATTCCGCCACTGGCAATAAGGTGAACGCGAGTTTTGTCAAGTATCTCTTCATACAGCTCAACAGAAGGGCCTTCCAGCATTCCGTCTTTCGATATATCTGTACAGATGGTGTAACAAATACCTCTTTTTTCGTATTCCGAGATAAAATCTACTACATCTGTATCCGATTGCCGCTGCCATCCGTGAGTAGCTATCTTGCGATGATGGCTGTCTGCCCCCAGGATGATCTTATCAGGCCCGTAGTGCGATAGCCACCGTGAAAACAGTTCCGGTTGCTGCACTGCAATACTCCCTCCTGTAATCTGTTCAGCTCCGTTCTCAAAAGCAATCCGCACATCATCATCCGACTTGATCCCACCACCGAAATCAATCTTCAGCGATGTGCCGGATGCTATTTCATATAATACGCAGTGGTTGACAATATGTTTGGATTTTGCTCCATCCAGGTCCACCAGGTGCAGGTACCGTATGCCGTTAGCCTCGAAATTTTTGGCTATATCAAGAGGATTTTCATGATACGTTTTTTGTGTGTTGTAGTCGCCCCTGGTAAGACGCACACATTTTCCGTCGATAATGTCTATTGCCGGAATAATTCTCATAAAAGTCTATAGTTTTAAAAAATTTTTTAATATTCTTTCTCCCACACTGCCCGATTTTTCGGGGTGAAACTGTGTGGCATAAAAATTATCTTTATGCATGGCTGCACTGAACGGCAAAATATAATTGCACTTTGCAATTGTCTGAGGGCATATACCGGCGTAATAACTGTGCACAAAATAGACTGTCTCACCGGTGCCGAATCCATCGAAAAGGGGGTCATTTACCTTAGTCAAGCTTAAGCTGTTCCAGCCCATGTGAGGAACGATCTCCCCTGAAGGAAACTTTTTTACTACAGCATCAAAAATGCCGAAACACTCCGTATCACCTTCTTCGGAATAATTACACATGAGTTGTAGGCCCAGGCATATACCCAGTGTTGGCTGTTTCAGCGATTTCAGGGTTGTATCCAGACATCTCTTTTTCAGATACAACATGGCAGACCGGGCTTCTCCCACTCCGGGGAATATAACTTTCCCCGCCTGCAGGATTTCATCAATATTGTCCGTCACTATGCATGTGTAGCCCAGTCGCTTTACTGCATTGTAGACCGACGTAATATTTCCAGCATTGTATTTTATGATAGCAATCATCTGTTTGCTTCGGTTATTGACCGTTAGTTTTTACTTTCAAAGAGTTCCTTTTGTACTGGGAATACCGGAAGTTTCACCCCGTCTCACCGCCATCTTTACTGATCTGGCAAAGGCTTTAAAGATGGCTTCTATTTTGTGGTGCTCATTGTCGCCTTCAGCTTTGATGTTGAGGTTGCACTTCGCATTGTCACTGAACGACTTGAAAAAATGCATAAACATCTCCGTGGGCATATCGCCTATGAATTCACGCTTAAATTCCACATTCCACACCAGCCAGGGGCGGCCTCCAAAGTCTATTGCCACCTGAGCCAGGCTGTCGTCCATAGGTAACAAGAAGCCATAACGGGAAATCCCCTTTTTACTGCCAATTGCCTGCAAGATAGCTTCTCCCAGCGCGATACCCACATCCTCTATGGTGTGGTGTTCATCAACATGCAGGTCTCCTTTCGATTGAATTATAAGATCGATGTTCCCGTGGCGGGCAATCTGATTGAGCATATGATCGAAGAATCCTAATCCTGTAGTAATATTGCTTTTCCCATTCCCGTCGAGATTCAACTCTGCGAGAATCTCTGTTTCTGATGTTTTTCTGTATACCCTTCCGGTACGGGGCTTTGCTTTCAGAAAATTATAAATCTCTCGCCAGTCGGTTGTGCAAAGGAGTGCGCCAGGATGTGGAATATCACTTAAAAAGATAGACTTACATCCTATGTTCTCAGCTAATTGTACATCCGTCACTCTGTCCCCTATGACAAATGAATTTTCCAGGTCATATCCCCCTTTCAGGTAGTGTGTGAGCATGCCAATGCCCGGTTTTCTGGTTGGTTGGTTGTCGTTGGGGAAGGAACGATCGATTAATATTTCACTGAAATTAATTCCTTCGTTTTCAAAGGCCTTGATAATCTTATTCTGAGCCGGCCAGAAAGTCTCCTCGGGAAATGAAGCACTGCCCAAACCATCCTGATTGGTGACCATTACCAGTTCATATTCCAGTTCATCGGCGATGCTTGAGAGCGATTGAAATACTCGCGGGTAAAACTCCAACTTTTCCAGACTGTCAATCTGTTCGTCTTCCGGCTCTATAATTAGTGTTCCGTCACGATCTATGAATAATACTTTCTTCATATTTCACTATAATTTTTTAATTCTTCCAACAATTTCCGGTTTTCTTCGGGCTTTCCCACTGTTATACGGATAGAGTTGCGGACAACAGCATTGCGGTTCCGGACTATCACCTTTTTTGTAACCAGATAATTGTAAATTTTATCGGCATCAGTCACCTCCACCAGCAGGAAATTTGCATCTGAAGGATATATCCTACGTACAATGGGTAATTTTGTCAATTCTTTTTTAAGAAAGAATCTCTGTTCCAGTATTATGGCCAGCCGGTATTCAAACTTCTGCGGTTTAGAAAGTGCTTTTAGAGCCTCTTCCTGATTAAGAGCACTCACGTTGTAGGGAGGCTTTGTCTTATCCATCAGCCTTACAATCTCTGCACCGGCATAGGCTACTCCAATACGTGCACCGGCAAGCGCCCATGCTTTGCTGAAGGTCTGCATAACAATGAGATTGGGGTAGGACGAAAGCTTTGATAGAAAAGTGCTGCCTATGCAAAAATCTATATATGCTTCATCTACAACAACAATCCCCTGAAACTCATTTAACACTCTTTCCACATCTTTTAACCGGTTTCCAGAGGGATTGTTGGGAGAGCATAGGAAAATGCATTTTGCAGATTGTTGCAGAATTTCATCAATATTCAATTCAAAGTCACCGGTAAGCGGCACGCTAATCACGTTCACATTGTTGATATTTGCAGACACCTCATACATTCCATATGTCGGAGGGCACAGGATTACGCTGTCTCTTGACGGTTCGCAGAATATCCGATAAACCAGGTCGATCACTTCATCACTACCGTTTCCGATAAAAATATTCTCTTCCGCTACCTTCTTTCTTTCCGACAATTTTTTTTTCAACATACGTTGATGTGGATCGGGATACCTGTTCATTTTACCGAAAGGGTTTTCATTGGCATCTAAAAAAATACCTTTGTCGCCTGGGAACTCGTCTCTCGCACTTGAGTAGGGCTTAAGCGCACGGATATTGGGGCGTACCAGAGTATTTAAATCAAAGTTGTTCATCTGGATTCACTTGATTGTTAATTTGTAGATATTTTGTTGTCGCAGCTCCTAAGCGAAGTGTAATGGCATTCTTGTGGCCGTAAAGCTGTTCCTCTTCCGCCATTACTTCAACTGCACTGCCAATGCTCATAATCCCTTCCTCATTGAGTTGCTGGAAAGTGATTTTTTTTACGAAACTGTCCAGCGAAACGCCGCTGTAGGCTCTGGCATTTCCGCCTGTAGGAAGCGTGTGATTGGTCCCGCTTGCGTAATCTCCCGCACTCTCGCAACTGAAGTTGCCAAGGAAAACTGAGCCGGCATTTATTACATCACGACTCAGTAGTACCGCTTTGTTTGTTGCCAGTATAAGATGCTCAGGAGCATAGAAATTGCTGAAAGCAACGCTTTCACCTAGCTCTTTGAAAAGAATGGCTTTGCTGTTTTTGAGCGATTGCAAGATAATCTCCTTGCGGGGAAGGTTGTCCAGCTGGATATCGATCTCTTTTTTTACATTCTTAATAACCTGTCTGTTATCAGACAACAATATTACCTGGCTGTCCGGGCCGTGTTCTGCCTGCGAGAGCAGGTCGGCAGCTACGAATGCGGGATTACAGCTTGAGTCGGCAATCACAAGTAACTCACTGGGCCCGGCTGGCATGTCGATAGCTGTGCCGTAATACTGTGCAGAACGTTTTGCAGCCATCACATATTGATTGCCGGGACCGAATATTTTATCAACCTTGGGTATGCTTTCCGTACCGAAAGTCATTGCGCCGATAGCTTGAATACCTCCTGCAGCAAAGATTTTTGTTACGCCTGCCAGTTGAGCAGTGTAGAGTATAGCGGGATGAATTTCTCCCTTCTGATTTGGGGGCGTACACATCACAATCTCACGGCATCCGGCTATCTTAGCCGGGACGGCAAGCATTAGCACAGTTGAAAAGAGCGGGGCTGAGCCGCCGGGGATATAGATGCCGATACGCTCGATAGGCCTCGATTCACGCCAGCAAAAAACTCCGGGGGCGGTCTCAACCTTCTCTATCTTTTCCCTTTGCTGTAGGTGAAAAGCTTCGATGTTTTTTCGTGCCAGGTCGATTGCCAGTTTCAATTGTTCAGAGATCTGATCTGCAGCTTTATTTATTGTATCTTGATCCAAAACAAGCTTATCCTGTTCGGAATAATCGTACTTCCTGCTGAATGAAATAACTGCCTTATCACCTTTTCGGTTAATATCATAGAACATTTTTTCAACTGTATTCATCAGCTTTTGTTGCCTGATCATAGGGCGTTCTGCCAATTTTTTCCATTTGGTATGTGAAGGGTTTGAGATTGTTTTCATATCAGTTTTTTTACGTTTATTTTTTTCAACTTACTGCAGTTTTATTGTCATCTTTACGCAACCACATCTTAAAGCACTAAAGAATCATCTTTTTTGATAACACGGTGAAAGGCGAAAACAGAAAAGGTGCGAAGTCAGAGTACTAAAGAATCATTTTTTCTATAGGTACAACTAAAATACCTTCGGCTCCAAGTAGCTTCAGTTCATCGATAATTGCCCAGAAATCATCATCTTTTATCACCGAGTGAACGCTACTCCAGCCTTTGTCGGCTAACGGGAGAATACTGGGTGAGCGCATTCCGGGCAACAACTTCACAATTTTGGGAATTATCCCGTTGGGTGCGTTCAGCAAAACGTATTTTTTTCCTTGCCCGTTCTTATAGGCTTTTATACGGAATAACAATTTATCAAGCAGTTCGGATTTAGTAGGCGAGAGGTTTTTGTTGCTGATTAGCACAGCTTCGCTTTTAATGATTGGTTCAGCCTCTTTCAATCCATTCATGATGAGTGTGCTTCCGGTGCTCACTATATCAAAAATTGCGTCTGCCAGCCCAATGCCGGTGGCAATCTCAACGCTCCCGCCCAGCTCCTCTATTTGTACCTTAATGCCTTTTACCGTAAAATAGTTTCTCAATATTTTAGGGTAGCTCGTGGCAATACGCTTGCCGTTGAAATAATCCAGTCCCGTGTACTCCTCATCTTTTGGAATAGCAAGTGACAAGCGGCAGTTTCCGAAACCTAATTTTTCAACAACCCTTACGTCTTTTTCTTTCTCCCACACTTCGTTTTCACCCAGAATGCCAATATCTGCCACGCCCTGTTCCACATATTGCGGAATATCATCATCACGAAGGAAGAGAATCTCCATAGGAAAATTCCGTGCTTCAGTTTTTAATTTGCGGTCGCCGTTAGATACTTTTATCCCGCACTCTGTAAGCAGATTGAGCGATTTTTCACTCAGCCTGCCGCTTTTCTGGATAGCGATATTTATTTTTTCCATTTCTTATTTGTTTTACCAGATAGCATCAGCGTTCTTTTTAATAAAAAACCCGTCTGATGCTATTCAGACGGGTCTATAAATATATTCTCTTATGTTCGTACATATCTATCTCAACTCGCCCGATTGCAAGTATGAAAATGATGATGATGGAACATGTTTGCTTTCATTTTTACTGTTTTGATGGTGCAAAGATAATGGAATTATTTGAAATGCCATATAAAAAGATTTTTTTATTCAGTTAAAAATGAAAGATAGATTTATTTGACTTTTAATGGTTGAAATTGGGATTATATCTTACTAAAAAACTTCAAAAAGTATAGAAAATGAATATGAATTATCTCTCGTGACAATTTTTTATGTAAGTTTGCACCCGATGAAAGTAAAGCTGTTCATATCTCTTCTGGCATGTATCATATACACTATGGCTGCATACCCGCAGGCACGTATCATATTGCCCGATTCATCGCAGATCACAACGAATCCCGATTCGCTGGATCTGCTTCCAAGGAAGGTAGAGTCAGATAAGCAGCCAGCCCAATCATCTCATCTCGACCATCTGTTAAACGATCATGGTGCGATGGCCGACTCGTTGCAACGTATTGCACGTATGACTGTCTGGACAGTAGAAGCACGAACGGGTAACCGTTTGCTCGCAATTCCCGACACCTTGCTCCATAATTACCAGCAAACAACGTTGCCGGATGGAGAATCGGTAGCTATGGGCTTCCTTGCTCCGATTGGCTCACCCTCGATTTCCAAAATATTTTTCGACCGCCCCGAAACCGGGCATTTTATATTTAACAATGCTTACCACAACTATTTGAAAGATCCCGAAAAACTGCTATTTGTTAATACGCGCGTGCCCTATTCAAGGCTGAACTATAATCGCGCAGGTTCAAAACAAAACAGGGAAGAGACTTTTGATGCAAGGCTTACATCTAATTTCGGGAAGAGCCTGAATGTTGGTATGGACTTGAATCTGATCAACGCCAAAGGGTTTTACAATTCTCAGGCTGTAAAGCACAACAATTTCACCCTTTTTGGCAACTATCTGTCCGACAGGATTGAAATACATGCTTTTATGAATCAGGGATCATTGTCGAATTTTGAAAATGGAGGAATAACCAACGAGATGTTTATTACCGATCCCGATGCCATACAGCAAAGTTTTACTCCGAGAGAAATCCCGGTGAAATTTACCAATACCTGGAATTCTTTGCGCAACAACCGCTACTTTTTATCAGGAAGATATAATTTGGGATACAGGGAGATTGCAACCGACTCGCTCCACAAAGGGCCTGGACAGTTTGTACCTGTAGCAAGCATTGGTTTCTCATCACATTATACTCAGCAGCATCGCCGTTTTTTGTCGTATGATACCACCTATGTTAATGTTGATGGAGTTCAGATGCAGCACATTGACCGGTTTTATGAAAACCGTTTTTACGAGGGGGCAGTGGATGACAGTATCCACTATTCATCGTTTAAAAACAGTGTTTCTCTGAGCCTGAGGGAAGGGTTCAAAGATTGGGTGAAGTTTGGCCTTGCCGCTTTTCTCGAGTACGATTTGCGCAACTATTCAACAAGAGACAGTGAAGGCGCGGAGTGGAAGAATCATCGCGAAAGCGCAGTCACTATAGGAGGTGTACTCAATAAGCAACAGGGTGAAAACCTGCTGTTCAATATTCGTGCCGACCTGGGTGTCCTGGGGGAAAATCTGGGAGAATTCAGAGCGCTGGCTGACGTGGAGACCGGTTTCTTCATCGCCAACAGACGTACTACATTGTATGCTGAAGCATACATTAAAAATCTGAAGCCAAAGTACCTTCAGAATAACTACTACTCAAAATATTTCAGCTGGAATCACGATTTTGGAGATATACGAAGAGTTTATGCGGGCGGAAAACTACATATACCTTTTACGAACACCACTCTAAGCGTAGGTGTTGAAAATCTGCAGAACTTTATTTATTACGGTCAGGATAAGAACATAGCGCAGGAGAGCAACAATATACAGGTTCTATCGGCACGAGTGGACCAGAATCTGAGTCTTGGTATATTCAACTGGGATAATCAGGCTGTATATCAAACCTCTAGCAATCAAGATGTGATACCTGTTCCCATGATCAGCCTATATTCCAATATGTATCTGAAGGCAAAAATTGTAAACGAGCTTACTCTTCAGTTGGGAATAGATACACATTATCATACCAAATATTTTGTTCCCGGTTATGAGCCTGCCTTGTTGCAGTTTTATAACCAGAAGGAGAAAGAGATTGGAAATTATCCCATTGCTACCATCTATGCCAACATGCATCTTAAGCAGACACGCTTCTTTTTAATGTTCTACAATGTTGCATCGCAAGTTTTGAAGCCGCGTGAGTATTTTTCACTCCCTGGCTATCCGGTTAATCCCTTTGTTTTCAAAATGGGATTATCAGTTAATCTTCACAACTAACATTTTTCAATCTTGGAATTAAAAAAACGCTTCTTCTTTTTACTTTTATTTTCTGTACTTTGCATTTTGGTGATATTACTGATCTTGATAAGTCGCCCTTCTAAAGTGCCTTTAGGATTTCGAGATTATCCGGAGATTATATCATCTGGCATGATTAATGTGGTTACCGACTATAACACCATTGGATATTATGTTTCAAGCGATTCTGCTGAAGGTTTTCAGTTGGAGCTGATGAAGGCGCTTGAGAAGGAGTGGGGGATAAAAGTTAATCTTTTTCTCGAGAACAGCCTTGATGAGAATCTGGAGGGATTATTGTCATTGCGGTACGACTTGGTAGCAAGGAATATTCCAGTAAACGTGCATTTGAGAGATACATTTGCCTTTACAGATCCCATAACCCTCAATAAACAGGTACTGGTACAGCGTAAGGCCGCGTTTAACAATAATATAGAGCCAATCCGGCAGCACCTGAATCTTGCAAAAAAAATTGTTTATGTAGCAAAAGATTCGCCTGTTATTCTCAGGTTGAATAATCTTGCACATGAAATAGGTGACACTATTATTATTAAAGAGGATCAGACCTACGAGGTTGAACAGCTTGTAATGATGGTGGCATCAGGAGATATAGATTTTACAGTATGTGACGAAAAGGTGGCCACTCTACTTGCCAAAGCTCTTCCCGAGATAGATATTGATACTGATATAAGTTTTACACAACTGGAGTCGTGGGCAGTACGCAGAGATTCGCCGGTATTGCTTGACAGCCTGAATAGCTGGCTTGACCGATTTAAGACAACGAAAGAATATAATCAGATTTTCGATAAGTATTATCTTAACAATACTTCGGTAATTTTTTAAAATAGTTCTTATAATTCACTGAATATCAATAGATTATGGCGCTTTTTGAGGATCTGACATAAATTGTTGACTGTCAGTATTATAAATGAAGTTTTAACGAAGCATTAATCTTAAGATAAATCGATAATATTTTTATTTGTCGGGTCACGAAACATTGTTAATCAAGAGATTTTGCTTTTATCGTAAAACCGGCTAAAGTGCAATAAAAATGTTACTTACATACACTTGAAGAAGAGGAGAGTCGTTGGGTAATGAGTCGGGGATTTTTTCAAGCGTGCAAGAACAAGTATAGTTGGAAAAGACGAAAAGCTTTTGAGTAATGGTTTATATATCAATTGTTTGAGTAGATAAAAAGAGACTGACACCCGGGTGTCAGCCTCTCTTGCTTTTAAAAATAATAACGTTTACTTATTTACCTGCTCCGGGCGCATTAATGTTACGTCTTCCCTGACGGTTTGCATCTCGAAATTTTTTTTGCTGTTCAGAACGATACTCTTTCCATTGCTCAAATTTTTCTTTCCCGATAATCTTTTCTAGTTCAGCATCGTTTTCGGCAACTGCTTTTTCACGAAGTGCTTGCATCTCAGTGCGACGCTGCTCTCTATCCTGCATAACATTTTGTCTTTCAGCCCTGTGTTTGACTATCTGTTCTGCACGTTCTGCATCTTGTTTTTCAAACAGCGCCTGCACCTTTGCTGTTTCATCATTTGTCAGATTAAGCTGTTTTGCCATATTTTCGGCACGCTCCTTGGCTGTCCACCTCATCTCGGTTTGGCTACGACGGTTATCCTGTCTTGTATTGCGAGGATTGTTCTGAGCCATTGCCTGGAGACTCATAATAAATATTGCAGCCAAAGCCATCATTGCAATTTTTCTCATATACTAAAAATTTTAAAAGTGAATAATAAAAATAAAATATCTGCTGTTATGACGTTTAAAGGTAAGGAAATGTTTAATATGGCAGTAGCTGTTTAACTTTCATTCTATATCTTTAATCAGCCTGTTTACAGTATTATATAGAGTTTTTGAGAATGTTGATATATATAAAGTACCAGTTCGTCGACAAAAACAACTTATTTGTCTATTATCAATCATATTTGCATTTATTAACAATAACCTTCATGAAAAACAGTAGTTAACTGGCAAATGTTGTCTCATAAATTAACACCGGTTGAAATTTTGTGCAGAGGTTCAAGGAAAATCGTTTAGTTGATATTATCTTTGTAAGCAATAAACAGAAAAGTTGTGGAGAAAAAATACAAAGCAGATAACGGGCTTGGGAATATCTTTTGGGGAATTATGACGCTGATACTGCTGGGTATTCTGATATACAAGTTTACACATAGAGAAAGTATTTGGCTCGTTTCCCTTTACTTCGCGTTTTCAATCGTTTTTATATTGTCGGTTACAATAAAAGAGTATGCCATCACACACCAGAATTTTCTAGAGATTCGTTTTTTATTGAAACTGTTCTCAAAAAAAAGACGTATAGCCATTGGAGATATAGTAGGCATGAAAAAGTTGAAAAAAAACCTTCTACGTATCGACAAGGTTCGTGGTTTTGAGGTGTTGAGAGTGAATGAATCGGATATTGACTCTCTGATAGCCGAACTGAAAGAACGAAATCCTAGAATAAGAATACTTGAAGAGAGCGAGTTATAAATATTTCCCCAAGATATATATATTCCCTGGTGTATCTAGAATATCTCTTCCCTGGGATATTTTTCTTCTACCTTGCTGAAAAGGTAAGATGCATATGTGCCTGTGATAAAAAGTAATACACAAAAAAGAAAGGCGCCACCGAAATTTAACCCTGCAATAGCAAGCTGTTCGGAAGCAAAGGCCGGAAAGACTACTGTGGGAAAGATAGCTAGTGAGGAACCAATTACCATTCCAAGGATAAAGTGGTACATACCTGAATAGTATTTTCGGAAAAGCCATGAGGCTGCTTTAGCGAAAAGCAGAACACAAATGATAAATCCAATAATAAGTGGGATAATAACACCAAAATCGAAATCTTTTATTCCTATGGCCATTTTATCGTAAAGTCCAAAGTAGATAAGAAAATTGGAAGGGCTCATCCCCGGGACTATCAACCCGAGTCCCATAAGCAATCCTGATCCCAGCCAAACCATGAAGTTGGGTTTTATCTCTGTCAGCTGTTGTCCTCCAAAGAGCATCAGCGTAAAAATAACCAGTGTAGCGGCGATAAGTATCCACAAGTCAGAGGATTTCCTGCCCTCTTTCCCAGCCGTTTTATAGAGAGAGGGAAAGGTGCCTGCCACAAAACCCACAAAGAGGCATACAAACTGAGCTGCATACCTTCCGAATGCTTTTTCCACCACAACTGCAAAAAGGACAATGCCAATAGCAGCACCGATGGCGACAGGGAGAAAGTAGAAAATGTTTTTCAGGAACTTATGCCGCAGATTGGCGAGAAACCTAATCAGAGGGTTATAGATGCCGAAGATGACTGCCAGTACGCCTCCTGATAATCCTGGAAGAATAAATCCTATGCCAACAAGAGTGCCTTTTATCAAACGGACGAACCAGTCTACTACCGGACTGATGGTTTTTTGTTCTGTGGCCTCTTCTCTGTTTTGTTCGATCATGATGTTTTTTTATGAGAAGGCAAAGATACAGTTTTGCTTTGATTACTCCTACATATATTTGTGTTGAGAGTTTATTTTTTACCGAAAAAGACGCTTAACATACTTCTTCGGAAACCCTATTTTTTGTATATCGGGCATGTGAATAATCTCGCAGTGTGAGACTTCCATTTTTCTATAATGGATCGTTTCAATACTACTATGGCGTCTGCTGACTTCTCATGACAACTGTTGTCCGTACTTCTTACACTGCTTCTGTACGTCCGTGAGACCTCCCATGGCAAGATACTTCACTTTCATTCCATGTCCCCGCAATATTTACATCCCGCAGTCCGTGTAATCTTTGGACTTTGACTTGTTATTTAGCCTCATCCCGACGGTTATGCCTGATATGATTCGTGTTCCTCGGGGTGGAACTTTGTCTACGATTTCCTTCAGATTCCATCTCGCGATAGACACTATTGTCTTCAGCTAATGGTGGGCGATTACAAACCCCCATAGTGGATTTCCACCACCAAGTTAAGTACTATGCACGAAGGGCATTAACAAAAGTCCCGGCCCTGAAAGTGTAACGGTGTAAAGCAGGGAGTTTATTGCTGGCGAGTTGCTCCTCGGCAGAGCTCGCTTCCCTCTCAACTCATTGGATGCAAAGATAATAGCATGAATTAAAAAATATAATTATTCTCTTTCTATTTGGATTACAAGATAGAAAACTGAATACAGACTAAAAGTTCCATTATTTACCCTAATTCTGCTGAAAACATAATATTTGTTGGTTACATCCACAAATAATTATACTTTTGAGTGCATACAGAGTTAAAATGATAAAACGAGAACTTGAGAATATTATAAAATCGAATTGTTTTTGGTTCCTATCCAGATGTAGTCAATAACCTTGGAAACGAAAGAGAAATACTAACTAACATCGTATCAAGTTATCTATTTAAAGATATATTTGATTTTCAGGATATTAGAAAACCAGAAGTGATCGAGAAACTTCTTCAGGCTCTTGCTTTGCAAGTAGGGCACGAAGTATCTTTCAACGAACTATCGCGGTTGTTAGGGATAGATCGATCATTCTTATTGCAAGGCGTGCTTTTAATTTAGTGACACCGGCAGGAGAATAGGCTTGCCCCGCATTAACGTTCCCCAGGATCGGGACAGCAGCTTCGAGCCCGCCTTGTGCCCAAGCGAAAGAGCCTGTCAAAACCCTTCTATTGCTATTTACACACTTATTGGGATACTCCCTTGAAAAGCGAATCAGATTATTCAGGGCATATACAAGTGATATGCCCTGGTTTATCAATCTTTCTAAAGTAAGATTTATTTTTGGTGCTGCGTTATTGTTTGCACTTTGTCGATTCCCCTTGTCCGTGTGATTGTCAATATTCAATCCTAGCGACAAATTGAAATCTCCGGAAATTGCACTTTCTAATGGCAACTGTCTGTCCATTAATCAACTTGGAGCAATAATTTATTATGAATAGAAAAAGCCTTATTAATAAGGCTGCTGAAAAAACGGAAGAATCAAATCCTTATATGATGTTGATTTTTTTTATTAACAGATCAGATATTTATGCACAATGAGAACATTATCGCGAGCAAAAAACCCGACAGCGATGTGTACTTGAGGTAGGGGTCGAGTGTTTGGCCGTTTTTTCGAAGTATATCTTTTAGTATTTTAAACAGGAGAATGAAAACAAACAGATATAAGTAACGATACCAGGGTAATATTTCATACATAAGGTTATAGCCGAGAAAGCAGAAAAGTGTGAAGAGAGTTAAACCGGAATGATAGGCTTTAGCACCGTTAAGTCCCAATTTCACGGCCAAGGTGATTTTTCCGGAAAATTTATCGTTTTCTATATCCCTCATATTGTTTATATTCAGAATCATAGTGCTTATAAGTCCCATGCCTGTTGCAGGTAGTAACGGCAGAATACTAAATGAGTGGGTATGAAGGAAAAAGGTACCTGCAACAGGTACGGGGCCGAAGAAGATGAAGGCGAAAAGATCGCCCCAGCCTCTGTAACCATAAGCAAATTTACCCATCGTGTAAAAAAGAGCTGCCAGAATGCTGGCTCCACCCAGGCCAATAAGTATAAGTGCAGCCTGCCGGTCGATATAGTCGAGCACACTTATCACAAGGGAAAGTCCGGTAACAACAGATATGACAGAAAATATGAAGATTGCTCTTTTCATTTCCAGGGGAGATATTTTCCCGCTCTGTATTGCCCTGGTTGGCCCCTGTCGCTTTCCGGTAACATCGGTGCCTTTCTGAAAATCGCCAAGATCGTTTGCCAGATTCGCCAGGATTTGTATAGTTACAGCTAGTATCGATGCGATGATAAATGTACGTAAACTGAAATTACCTTCGTGCCATGCCAGACCGCTCCCCAGGATAACTGTAGCCATTGCGAGAAAAAGCGTACGCAGCCTGAATGCCGATATCCAAACTTTTGCTGTTGCCATTTATTGAGGGATAACACTTAATAAGCACGTGCGAATATAACTCTCTGTGCCGAAGGTTTGCCGCTGACAATGCATTTACCGGGTGTTTTGTCACCCTCAAGCGGTATGCAGCGAATAGTTGCCTTGGTCTCATCCTTTATAAGCTCTTCGGTTTCGGGTGTCCCGTCCCAGTGGCAAAGCAGGAATCCACCTTTTTCAATCTCCTCTTTGAACTCGTCGTAAGAGTTCACCTCTCTTGTTTGTGCAGTGCGGAAATCGAGCGCTTTCTTGTATATATTATCTTGTATCTCTTCTAAAAGCGCTTTAATATGGTTCTCAATATTATCGCATGGCAGTGTCTCTTTTGTTAGAGTGTCGCGACGTGCAACCTCAATGGTATTGTTTTCTAAGTCACGTGCACCAATGGCAAGACGTACAGGTACACCCTTGAGCTCATATTCAGAGAATTTCCAGCCCGGTTTTTTGTTATCGTTATTGTCGTATTTAACGCTTATACCCAGAGCTTTTAAACGTTCAACAATACCAGCAACTTTCCTGTCAATCTGCTCCAACTGTCCTGCATTCTTGTAAATAGGCACAATCACCACCTGATAAGGTGCAAGCTTTGGGGGGAGTACAAGCCCGTTGTCGTCTGAGTGCGACATGATTAGCGCTCCCATCAGCCGGGTAGAGACACCCCATGAGGTTGCCCAAACGTAATCGCGGTTCCCGTTCTTATCGGTGAACTGCACATCGAAAGCTTTGGCAAAGTTCTGTCCCAGGAAATGGGAGGTACCTGACTGCAGTGCCTTCCCATCCTGCATTAATGCTTCTATAGTGTATGTGTCAACTGCGCCTGCGAATCGTTCAGATTCCGACTTAAAGCCTTTTACTACTGGCATGGCCATATACTTCTCTGCAAATTCGGCGTAAATATTAATCATCCTTTCCGCCTCTTCAATTGCCTCATCTTTTGTAGCATGTGCCGTATGGCCTTCCTGCCACAGGAATTCCGTTGTGCGGAGAAAGAGGCGTGTACGCATCTCCCAGCGAACCACGTTGGCCCACTGATTGATGAGAATAGGAAGATCCCGGTAGGATTGTATCCAGTTTTTATATGTGCTCCATATGATGGTTTCAGAGGTGGGGCGTACCACCAGCTCTTCTTCGAGTTTCGCTTCAGGATCTACCACAACACCATTGCCTTCAGGGTCGTTTTTCAACCTGTAGTGGGTCACAACGGCGCACTCTTTTGCGAAACCTTCCACATGATCAGCTTCACGGCTAAGAAATGATTTTGGTATAAACAATGGGAAATAGGCATTCACATGCCCGGTCTCCTTAAACATGTCGTCCAGCTGGCGCTGAATCTTCTCCCAGATGGCAAAGCCGTAAGGTTTTATTACCATACAGCCTCTTACGGCTGAGTTTTCTGCCAGTTCGGCCTTGATTACCAAATCGAGATACCACTGCGAATAATCTATGCTTTGGGGCGTGAGCTCCTTCAATTCTTTAGCCATTTCGTTAAATTTCCATTTTTTGTTTGCGGTTGCAAAGATAATAATAAAGTAGTAAGGTGTAAAAATGAAAAGGTGTAAAAATGAAAAGGTGGCATCTGTTATTACCTCCATTTCAAGTTACCGCGATTATAAGAGAAATATACGCCAGGTATTCCTATAAGCGCGAAAATAATAAACCCCCATCGCATCGCCGACATGAAAACTGTGTCGGGGACAGCTTCCACAGATAGGTCTCCAAACATCAGAGAGAAGATAAGTGTGACTATACTCATACTTATGATCTGGCCGAAAACCCTCATAGAAGCAGCTAGTCCGGATGCCTGCCCATATTGTTTCCGGTCTACTGAACTCATGATTGTGCTCATGTTGGGTGAGGAGAAAAGTGCAAAGCCAAGTCCCACCCATACGAGTATGGCAATAATTACTCCCAGCGGTGTGTCGGGACCGATGAAAGCCAGCATTGCCAGTCCCGATGAACATATGGCCATGCCGGTGGTGGCGAAATAACGCGGTTGAAATTTATCGGATAATTTTCCCATTACCGGTGAGAAGATTGCCATTACTACCGGCTGTGAAATTATTATTGCACCGGCGTCACGCGGCGATAGCCCATGCACCTTCTGGAGATAGAGGCTTAGGAAAAAAACAATAGCGAATGTTGATGTATAGTTTATCAGAGCCGATAGGCTGGAGTATGTGAAGAGCCGGTTATGTGAGAAAAGTTTTGTATCAAGAAGCGGGTATTCTGTATTGCTCTCAAATTTCCAGAAAAGGAGAAGAAGTATCACAGCCCCGCCCATTAATCCCCACCCTGCCAGGGAGGGAATCTGGGAGGATCCGTAAACGAGCGCGGTGAGCCCGGTCATAAATAGGAAAGTTCCTTTTCTGTCTGCCTTTTTAGTGGTGGCGGCTCTATTAGATTCGCTCTTGAGGAAGATGAACGAGATAAAGATAGTAATAACTCCAAGTATTACCGAGATGAGAAAGAGTGATCTCCATCCGGTGTGTAGTGTGAGTATTCCCCCGATAAGCGGTCCTAATGCAAGCCCTCCGTAAACCGATGCTACCGAGATACCGAGGACCTGTCCCCTTTTTTCAACTGGGAATGACGCCACCAGTATAGCCTGTCCGGTGGTGCTGGTAAATGCAGTGCCCACCCCCTGCAGAAAACGCCCGGCAATAAGCCAGTTCCCGCTTGGAGCCGTGTAACAGACGACTGACGCCAGCGTAAAAATCAGGACCCCCAGCTTAAATAGTTTTCCATTGTCTTTTCTGTCGCCCCATGCTCCTGCAGGCAGCATAAAAAGTGCTGTAGCCAGCATGAAGGAGGTAATTATCCAGCTCAGCTCAATGGCGTTTAGAGAGAAGTCCCTTTCAATGGTTGGAAGGGCTATATTCACCGATGATACCAGAAAGGTACCCATAAATGATGTTACAGCCACTACCAGCAGAATTGATAGACCTTCTCTTTTTTTAAGCACTTGAATTTTGTTCATCCTTGATTATAAAAAATACGCTACAGTACTTAATAATAATTGAACTTTCGCATCTGTTGCGATAACAGCCGAATCTCGCAAATGACAATGCTTAGTGACCTGTTTCATCTGACGTGTGTCGCACAAAACATATGCATGTCTTATGTTTAGCAATATATATCTGTAACTTAGATACAAGCACAAGCAAAACTTAAATTAATAAGTCTCTCTGATATGTGTTACAGTGATGGGTGTCCTATTGGCGGCTTTCAGATTGGGAGAGGTGATGATAATTGTTTTCTTCTCTCCTGGCAGCAGATCAATGAAGTTGTCGCTGTAGCGGGCTCCCTGCACGGGGATCTCCACAAAAACATCTTTCGCCAGCCCTTTGCTCGAAAGGGTAACCCTGTATTCACCATCGCTATATTGCACCTTGCTGTTCACCTTTGTTTCCGGTAGTTCCAACATATTTGGCCAATAGAAAAAATAATCTTTTGTTGAGATTTTGTTTCCATTGTTATCGGTAAGAAAAGCGTGGATAACAGTATGCGATTTTTCTGCCTCCGTAACCAGGTCAGATACGTTGAAAGTTTTTACGATGTTGCTAGAGTTGGCTTTGGCAGTCACTCTTTCTGTGATCTCCTTTTGTTTTCCTCTGGAGAAATCGATAACCTGAACAGTAAGGCGCAGATTGTTATTGTCATACAGATAATCTGACATAGTATAGTAATTCAACTTGTTATCAATGAATTTAACACCCAGGGCGAGAGGAGCGAATACATCCCTCATCCGGTAGTGTTGAGCTTTCCAATTGTCGTAGTAATCGATACTCGACCAGGAGACTACGGGCCAGTCATCGTTAATCTGCCAGTAGAGGGCACCCATGCAGTAAGGCCTGCCGCGCCGCATCGCTTCCACCGACTCCTCCATGCCGTTGCCCTGCATCACCAGGCCCACATAGACAAAATCCTCAAAATTCTTCGGCTCTTGGTAATACATATCCATGTATTTTTTTATCAGTGAGTTGCCTGTAGAAGCTTTCTGGTGTACTTTCATTACCTCACTCTCAAGCTCCCACTGATCTTCCGGAGCAAAGGAGCGAATAGTTTTCATCTCGGGGAACGACTGAAAACCGAATTCACTGGCAAAGCGCGGTAACCTGTCGGCCATAGCCTCGAATGGAAGGTTTCCGTACCATAAGCCCCAGTCGTGCACGTCACTTGCGGAAAACTTCTCAGGGTTTCCCCAGTTTGAGTCGTAGGGCGACCCGTGTATGTAGCTGCGTGTGCCATCATACTCGTCCACCAGCACGGGAAGCAGTTCCCGGAAGGTTTTGTCGTATCCCCTGAACCAGGAGTCCATTATTTCAGCAGGGTACTCCTTCTGCCAGCCCCAGTGCCGCAACCCTTCTTCCACTTCGTTGTTGCCGCACCAGAAAGCCAGTGAGGGGTGATTGCGGAGCCGTTTGATGTTATAAATGGCTTCTTCTTTCACGTTTGCCAGGAAAGCATTGTCGGAAGGGTAGGGTACACATCCGAAAATAAAATCTTGCCACACCAGGATACCTCTCTCATCGGCCTGCCGGTAGAACTCTTCATTCTCATAGATACCACCCCCCCAGACGCGGACAAAGTTCATATTGGCTCCGGTGATATGATCGAAGATCTTGTTATAGTAGTCTTTGTCCTGATTAGTAGTAAAAATTTCACCGGGTATGTAATTTGAACCTTTGGCGAAGAAAGGGATTCCGTTTACTTCGAAATAAAACGATCTTCCGTGTTCATCAGGTTCCTGTACCAAGCGGACAGATCGGAGGCCTGTCCTAACCTCTTTTTCGGCAACACACCGGTCTCCAATATTGATCTTTACAAAAAAATCATAAAGGTGCTGTTCACCCCAATTGACCGGCATCCAGAGCTTGGGGTTGTTTATGATTGTAGGAACATTAATGAGGTTTTCCCCTTTTGTGAGGCATATATCCTTGCGACCCAAGGAGAGCTGCTTACCCTCAAACGTATAGCCGTAAACAAGGGTTGCTTCTCCCCCGGTTAGAGAATTTATCTGGATCTGATGCTCGATCTCGGCTTTCTCCTTGGTGATTACGGACTGCTTCACATAGTAGTCCTCAATCTGCATATCGTTATAGAAAAGAAGAGAAACAGGCTTCCATATACCCATCTGAACAATACGGATACCCCAGTCCCACCCAAAGTGGTAGGGTGCCTTGCGATTATATACGCTCAGCTTCTCTTCCCGGTGATCGTTGCCCGCAGGGTAATCATAGCCATACGTTGCACGTGCGGGCATCATTGTTTGTACAGGAGAATAGAAACGTATATAAAGCATGTTTTTTCCCTCCTTGAGCATGTTTTTTACAGGCACTTTGTGACCTGTGAACATATTCTGCGAACGCAGAATATGTGAGCCGTTTAAAAAAATATCGGCATGGGTATCCAGCCCTTCAAAGAAGATAACCGCATCATCATATTTCATCTGTTCTGCTGAAACGGTAAAAGATTTTTTGAAATCCCAGTTTTCATCCTCTACCCACTGAATTTTGGTTTCGTTGATTCCGTAATATGGATCTGGCAAGATGTTGTGTCGCACCAGGTCATGCTGTACCGAACCGGGAACCTTTGCATCGTACCATTGGCCCTTGTTCATCTGTGAGAACTGCCATCCTTCGTTCAGTGATAGAACCTCCCTATTTTGTGCAACTAATAATGCTGGTATCCAAATGGATAGTAGAAACAATATTTTTCGTGTCATATTAAATCGATTTAAACTAAGATTTCTGATTTGCAAAGATAAGAAATATGTGGAAAATTGTAAATTTGTATTTCAGTAACGTTTCAATTCGATAAAAATGCAGGATATATCATTAATAGAACGCGAGGATTTTCTTCAGCACTATCGTAAGCTCTATACTTTTTTTAGAGAGGTATGGAGCATGGATAAAACTTCACGCCTGAAAGAGATATTGTACAGGTCTTTTGTGAAGTCGCAGGGAGAGGATGGAAGCGTTGCGATGTATGATTTACTTTCACAGATGAGAACGGCTGTGATCATCATTGATGAGATCGGTTTGAAACAATCAACTGTTTCTGCCGTGCTTCTTTTCCATCCTTTTTTAAAAAAACATATATCACCGTCAGAGACAGAGCTCTATTTTGGTGCCGATGTAGAGGCTATTCTGCGAGGGTTGAAGAAAGTTAACCAGTTCAGTGACAAGAAGAGCGCTGTTGAATCAGAGAATTATATAAAGCTGCTTCTTTCGTTTGCGGAGGATATAAGGGTTGTATTCATAATGATTGCCCGGCAGCTACAATTGATGCGCTTTGCCAAGATAGCCGATAGCCAGGAGAAGCTTGACCTGTCCGTTGAGTCCATATACCTTTATGCACCACTTGCACACAGGCTCGGCCTTTACAGTATCAAGTCTGAACTCGAGGACCTCTCTTTAAAATATACTGATCGTGAAACATATGACTATATCGCTCAAAAGCTTAATGAAACAAAGAGGTCTCGCGATAAGTATATAAAGGAGTTTATTCAGCCTGTGAAGGATCGCCTAGACAAGACCGGGCTTAAATACGATATAAAGGGTCGCACCAAATCAATTCACTCCATCAATAATAAACTTAAAAAGCAGAGAATAGAATTCGAAAGCATTTACGATCTGTTTGCTATTCGTGTGATTCTTGATTCACCTCCAGAACAGGAGAAAGCCCAGTGCTGGCAAGTCTATTCCGTAATAACTGATATGTACCAACCCAATCCCAAACGCCTGAAAGACTGGCTCTCAATACCTAAAAGCAACGGGTATGAGTCGCTGCATATTACCGTGATGGGACCCGATTCCAGATGGGTGGAAGTGCAGATCCGTACACGGCGTATGGACGACATTGCTGAGCGTGGTCTTGCAGCACACTGGAAATATAAAGGTGTAAAAGAGGAATCTACATTAGATAACTGGTTGAGTACTCTTAGGGAGTCGCTGGGTGATAACGAAACAAACCTTAGTCAGAAGCTTACAGATTTCAAACTCGATCTATACGATAAAGAGATCTTTGTCTTTACTCCCAAAGGTGATCTTTTTAAACTTCCCATGGGGGCAACAGTACTCGATTTTGCTTTTGCTATTCATACCAATCTGGGGGCTTCATGCATGTCGGGCAGGGTGAACGGTAAAAACGTTCCTATCAAGCACGTCCTTAAAAGCGGCGATCAAGTGGAGATCAACACCTCCACGCATCAGTCGCCCAAGCAGGACTGGCTTAATATTGTTGTTACCTCCAAGGCGCGTACTAAAATTCGTCAGCTTTTAAAAGAAGAGGCAGTAAAACAGGTTGATATTGCAAAAGAAACTCTTTCCCGTAGGATGAAAAACCGCAAGATAGAAGTTGATGAAGCTCATCTTATGCAGTTGATCAAAAAGCTCAGATACAAGACTGTTACCGATTTTTACGTGGATATAGCTACTGGAAAGACAGATGTGAACTGGGTTATAGACCGGTATCTTGAGTCAGAGAGCAAAGAAGCCGAAACAAAAGACACACATACTGTGGTTAGCGCGGGACTTTTTACTTTAAAACAACCCTTGCAGGAGCTAAAGAGCACTGATGAACTGATTATCGACCGGAATCTGACTGGTGTGGATTATAAACTTGCAAAATGCTGCAATCCCATATTCGGGGATGATATCTTTGGCTTTGTTTCATCCCAGGGGATAAAGATCCACAGGGTATGTTGTCCCAATGCGCACGATCTGTTTTCGAGGTTCGGTTATCGGGTGTTAAAAGCGCGCTGGTCAGGCACAACTGGCTCTTCCAGCTATACTATTGTACTAAGAATAATCGGCAACGATCAGATCAATATTGTAGCCAACCTAATGTCAATCATCTCTAAGGAAGAGGGGGTACAGATGCGCTCCATATCAATCGATTCAAACGACGGTTTGTTTCAGGGAAACATAACAGTAATGCTTGCCAATACCTCCATGCTTGAACAGCTTATCAAAAAACTCAAAGCAGTTAAGGGTGTAAAATCTGTTACAAGACTGAATTAAGATGAAAGTGACGGAGATCAATCAGATACCTGTCACTAAAATGTGGTGTTCTGTATAGGGCTGGCGGAAGTGATATTAATCATCAGTTCCCGGCTCAGAGTCAGAAGCAGAGTCAGAAGCAGAGTCAGAAGCAGAGTCAGAGTCAGAAGGTGATAGTGTGTCAAATGTACCAATCAGTTGCTGCACATACTCTCTTTCGTAATCAAGCGGGCGGAGAATATCGTCTCCATATTTAATAAGATCGATATCGATAACCACTTTACCCAGGTATTTATCCTTTGGGGTGCGTCCTACTGCCCGTTCTGTTTGCTTTATCTTTTCAATAATCTGATCAGGTAACATCCCTGTCTCAACTTTGGCTAGAATATTACGGAAAAGATAAGAATACTTATCATCCTCCGGCTCTGTTAATATGGGGTCACTGAAAACAATATTGGGAAATTGACGGGTAAGCATTCGCTTAGCTTTATCGATATTTGTTTTGGCGAATGTGTTTGATCCTATGCTAAGTAAAATTGTAATCATACAGGTAAATTGAAATACAAATATACACATTTATAATGAAAATGTACGCATAAAAGCAAAATCTATTATCTTTGTCTAATCAAACCTGTTAAAAATGAAAAAATTACAAGTTGCATGTTTGCTGTTTATCCTGATCCTCTCTTTCAGTATTCAGGCACAGGAATCAAAGCCATTGATCTACCGGATAAATGTCAAGGAAAATATAGGGAGTAACACATGGATATATCTCCAGAACGGACTTCACAATGCAATGGAGAAAAATGCCCATGCCGTACTCCTGCATATGAACACTTATGGCGGAAGCGTTCTCGAGGCAGATTCCATGCGAACGGCAATACTCAATTTCCAAATTCCCGTGTATGTGTTTATAGATAATAATGCAGCGTCAGCCGGTGCTCTTATTTCGATAGCCTGTGACAGTATCTTCATGCGCAGCAGCGCGTCAATTGGTGCGGCAACTGTCGTTGACGGAGCTACCGGAGCCCAGTCTCCCGATAAATACCAGTCGTATATGAGAGGTATTATACGTGCTACTGCAGAGAGTCACGGCAAAACAGTGATAGTGCAAAATGGTGATACCATTACAAAATGGAAGCGCGACCCGGCTATAGCTGAGGCAATGGTTGATGAAAGAACAGTAATACCGGGTTATGACGATTCTACAAGAGTACTTACTTTAACTGCTAATCAGGCTGTTGAGCTGGGATATTGTGACGGTATTGCAGAGAATGTTCATGAACTGGTTGTCACATATTTGGGTTATAACGACTATACGTTCGAAACCTACAATCCCTCTTTCTATGATAAGATAAAAGGTTTTCTTACCAATGGGCTGGTACAAGCTTTTTTGATCATGTTTATTATAGGAGGTATCTATTTTGAACTGCAGTCACCCGGTGTAGGATTTCCATCTGCAATGGCTATTACGGCGGCACTACTCTACTTTACCCCGTTGTATCTCACAGGATATGCCCAGAATTGGGAAGTGCTACTTTTTGTACTGGGACTAATATTCATTGTTTTTGAGATATTTGTCATTCCCGGCTTTGGTGTCACCGGAATACTGGGAATTCTGTTTGTTATATCTGCATTAGTGCTGGCCCTTATAGGAAATGTACGGTTCAATTTTGAAGGGCTCCCTGCCACAGAGATGTTTAGGGCGGTGATGACAGTGCTTGGAGGAATGGGGTTGAGTGTTGTCCTTATTATCTATCTGTCGGGTAGGATTGGGAAGCCCGGATTTCTTAACTTTGCAGCATTGCATGCAGATCAGGAGGGTTTTGTATCGGTACCCATGGAGCCGTTGGCCATGGTAGGTAAAACAGGGGTGGCGGCAACTGTTTTACGGCCATCGGGACGGGTGTACGTAGAAGGAGAGTATTACGATGCTATCTCACTGAAGGGGTTTGTTGATAAAGACGAGGAGGTTGTTGTTAAACGTTATGAGAATTCTCAGTTATATGTTGTACGGAAAATTTGAGATTTAAAACAATAAGCCCGTTAAAAATATCTGAAATCAGACTTTATAAATGTTTAACTGACTGGTAGTCAAAAATTGCTTTATGGAACAATTACTTTTTTGAAGTTGATTTAATTAGGTTATAATAACAGTAGGAATAATATTTATTTGGAAAATGAAAGTTGTAGCAATTATACCGGCGCGGTATGCATCTTCGCGCTTTCCAGGGAAACCGCTTGCCGACATGGATGGCAAACCCATGATCAGACGTGTGTATGAACAGGTGAGAAAAGTGGTTAACGATGTGTATGTAGCCACTGATGAAATCCGTATTTTTGATGCTGTAAAAAATTTTGGAGGTAATGCTCTGATGACATCCGAAAAGCACAGAAGCGGCACCGACCGTTGTTGTGAAGCGGTAAATGCTACAGGGTTGCATTTCGATGTAGTCCTTAATATTCAAGGAGATGAGCCCTTTATCCATCCATCGCAAATAGAATTGCTGATAGGTTGTTTCTCAGACCCTGATGTGCAAATTGCAACTTTGGTGAAATCTTTTTCAGTGGAGGATGGTTTTGAAGCATTGTTTAATCCATCATCACCCAAAGTTGTAGTCAATAAAAATAGCGAAGCTATCTATTTCAGCCGTTCTGTAATTCCCTATATCCGGGATGCGGATTATGGCGAATGGTTAAAGAAACATCTTTTCTACAAACATATTGGCATATACGGTTATAGAACAGATATACTGGTGGAGATTACGAAGCTGCTACCATCTGCTCTGGAAAAGGCAGAGTCCCTGGAACAGCTTCGATGGATTGAAAATGGATATCGTATAAAGGTGGCAGTGACTGAGCATGAGACAATAGGCATCGATACACCTGAAGATATGCAAAGAGCGTTGGAATATTTGAGACGGTCAAGGTAAAAACAATAAACCCTGAGAAATTAATCTCAGGGTTTATTGTTTACTAAAAAATACACCTTGTTTTTATTAATTGTATGCAGCAATTTCCTTTTCTGAGTAGGCTCTGCGTTTTGCAAAGAAGAAAATGATAAATGGCACTACTAACAGAACAATTGCCCAGAGGATATTGCTGAAGAGGGACCCTCTTTTCATATTGTTCACATAAATATAGCCCAGCATTCCTTCAATAACCAATACCAATCCAATTATCAGATTGGAGTTATTGGTTGTTCCCATTAAAAAAGGTACTATTAAAAAAGCAACGCCAATGAGCATTACTATTACCCCGATGTATTTTGCTAACTCTTTCATGTGTGTATAATAATTATGTTTTTGATTTCGTAACGCAAATAAACACAAAATTCAACAAACGAGGAAATTATTTTGCATAAAAATTTACTTTAATCACAAAAATGACCGGGCTGAGCAAATAACTATTCTTTTTTGTCCTGACAATATGCGAAAATGTTTATTTTTGTAATCGGGAACAGAAAAGAATATAAAAGTTGTGAAAGAGATACTGCGTTTTTTATATCAATGGATTATTTTCGTGCCGGTATTCATTTTGTTTACTCTTCTAACGGCACTGATCGTTATAACTATGGCTCCCATTTTCGGGAGCAGGTTCTGGGGGTATTTCCCCCCGAAATGGTGGTCGAAGCTTACCTGCCGTCTTGCTTTATGCCGCATTAAAACGAAAGGGTATGAAAATCTCGATCCGCAACAATCCTATGTGTTTATTGCCAATCATCAGGGAGCTTTTGATATTTTTCTGGTTTATGGCTTTTTAAATCAGAATATCAAATGGGTACAAAAACAAAGTTTGCGAAACATCCCCTTTGTGGGATTTGCATCTAAAAAAGCAGGACATGTTTTTGTTGATAACTCAACGCTTGCCTCTAGAAAAGCTACAATTGAAAAAGCTAAAGAACAAATTGCCGATGGTTCATCAATGGTCATCTTTCCCGAGGGGGCACGTACCGTAACAGGTAAAATGGGGCGCTTCAAAAAGGGTGCTTACCATATTGCATATGATATGAAGCTGCCGATTGTTCCGTTAACTATCAATGGCTCGTATGAAGTTCTGGTAAGAAACTCTTTGCGGTTAAAGCTGTGTAAGAAAATGGAACTTATAATCCATGAACCTATACCTACCGAAAACCTTTCTGAAGCAGACATTCCACAATTGATTGAACGTACAAAAGAGACTATCCATAAGTCATTGTGGGAAAAATATAAATAACAGGAGATAATTTAGTTTGATTTAAAAGGCAAACAAGCTGGTATAAATCTTAGTACAAATGCGAGCAATCAGGTATAAACCTATATAAAAAAGGAATGGTTGTCTCACGACAACCAATCTTCATTGTTAACCTTAAATCTAATACCATGAAAAACACGTAGCAAAATTACACTTTCCTTTTCTTTTTTCCAAATGTTTTGATGAGAAATATCAGTCATTTAAACATATTTAGTATTTGTTTGTCGATAATTGTCAGAGTCCGTGAATTGTTTATTTTTGTTTGCATATTTTGATGAATTGTATTTCTATCCCAATTTTAATTTTAATCGTATATTCGGTTTGCAAAGAAGTTTAGTAGTCCCCAATTGAACCTGTACCAGCGTCTTGTAGCTCTTTGTTTTCCGCCAAACTGGAGCAGGAAACGTGATCTTCCGGCATTTTTATTTAAAAAAACCACATCCATAAAATCAAAATATCTGAATCCGTTCTCTTCCGCCATTTTCATAGCTGAATATATTGTGAATATTGTAGGATATAGCATTTTGTATCTTTTCGTTTTCCCCCAATAGTAGAGGCAGTACACAGTATTGTTTTTTTCGAATCCCAAAATGGCTCCTCCTATTATTTTGCCTTGATAACGAGTAATCATTATTTTACCTTTCCCTGTCTTAATGTAATAATGGAAAAAGTTTTCAAAATATTTATATGGAGGGAAGCGTCTCGATATTTTTTTGTTATTGGTATTCTGAATTAGATTGTATATCTCGCGTAAGTTCTCTTCAGAAGTAAACTCTTCCATCACCACGCCCTTTCTTATAGCTTTATTTACCTGATTTTTTCTCGATGGTGAGAGCTGATCCCATATTTTTCTTTTACGTTGTAAAGAGTTCCTTATGTTAATCCACTTCACCGAGTAGAAATGGTTATCTCTAAAGCCCTTATATCCGAAAATAGCGTTACCCAGATTTTCGTATCGGATCAGAAAAACCTTCTTTCGCACCTCCTTTACAAGTTGTGTTATTAGTAACTCGAATATCTCTATTTGGGGAAGTCCTTCTTCAAAGAAATCGGGTTGTTGGGAGATAAAGCACCGCTTGAATAAAGAACCTCTGAAGAAGTGGTTTATGCGCATAATAAATGCAAACATTGCAGCCACAGGCCTCTCTTTTTCAAAAGCAACAAGCATGAAAGGGGTGTAAGTAGGGGAATTTCCATACCAGTCGAATGATGCAGAAAAGTGAAAAAAATTGCGCTCCTCCAGTGGAGGGAGATCATCCTTTTTATAGTATGTTTTTACATTGTATTTTGTCATGAGAAAAAAGACATGTCAATTCCACACATATTAATTATAACAAAAATAATAAAAAAAATCGATACACAATGGTTTTTCATAAGTTATTAAAGCCTTGAGCTATCTGGAAATAAATAGATCCTGGCAATATTTTATCATAAAAAAGCCGGACTGATAGTTTTTTATTTCGTATTTTTGTATTCAGCAGATATTAACACAAAAACTTTTATATTTTTATGTCAAAAAGAATTCTTGTGACGGGGGGAACCGGATATATCGGGTCTCACACAGTGGTAGAGTTGCAACAAGCCGGTTACGAAGTGATTATTATTGATAATCTGTCAAATTCCAATGCCGATGTTCTTGAAGGTATAACGCGAATTACCGGCAAACGCCCTATTTTCGATAAACTAGACTGTACTGATTTTGAGGCGATGAAGTCTTTGTTTAAGAAATATTCCTTCGACGGAATCATTCATTTTGCAGCCAGCAAGGCCGTAGGCGAGTCGGTACAAAAACCGCTCATGTATTATCGCAACAACCTGGTTTCTTTGATCAATCTGTTGGAGTTAATGCCACAATACAACGTCAAGGGAATAGTTTTCTCTTCATCCTGTACTGTTTATGGAGAGCCCGATATAAATCCGATCGACGAAAATGCACCTATTAAACCTGCAGCATCACCCTATGGAAATACAAAACAGATAAACGAGGAGATTATACAGGATTTTGTTCATTCTGGTGCACCCATTAAAAGCATAATCCTTCGTTACTTCAATCCCATAGGTTCTCACCCCTCTGCAGAAATTGGAGAGTTGCCGCTTGGCGTTCCTCAGAATCTGGTTCCTTATATAACTCAGACAGGTATTGGCATCAGGCAGCAGTTAAGTGTCTTTGGTGATGATTATAATACTCCCGATGGAACCTGTATACGTGACTTTATAAATGTGGTTGATCTTGCAAAAGCCCATGTGATTGCTATTGAAAGGATGCTCGAAGATAAATCTGCAGAAAAAGTGGAGATCTTTAATCTGGGAACAGGTAACGGATTGTCAGTGCTGGAGCTGATTCATGTATTTGAAAAAGTATCCGGTGAGGCTTTGAACTACAAGGTTGTAGGACGCCGTGAGGGAGATATTGAACAAATCTGGGCTCAACCCGATAAGGCAAACAATGTGTTGGGATGGAAAGCCAGGGAGACAATTGAAGATACAATGGCTTCAGCCTGGAAGTGGCAGCTGAGGTTGCGAGAAAAAGGGGTGATGTGAAACTGATAGTCCCTAAAAAGTCTGAATGGTTAATTTCAGACTTTTTTTATCTATGCCGAAAGAATGGTCAGAAGTAATACTCTATCACCAAATAGTAATCTTCATTTCCGCCTGGGGATTTCTCTATCTCAATCTTATTTTCTCTGGCTAACCAGCCTATAGCGGTATATATTTCCTTTTCAGACAGCCCTGACGCTTCGCATAACTGTGATACATTCCACTTCTGGCTGTTATTCAGGAGATTCCAGATTATCCTTGCGTTCGTTCCAATTATTTTTTTGTTCATCGTCCTACCTCTTTAAAAGATGAAAGAGCTGTACTGTAAAATTCTAAACAGAAAACCGATAATTTGCTCTATGATATCATAAAAACATTTGTAATAAGGATTTTGTTCTTAAATTGATACTGAAAGTGTCTAAAAAGAGAGGAAGATTATCAGATAAAGGTATACAGCAGGTACTGCTACAATAAGGCTGTCTATCCTGTCAAGAATGCCTCCGTGTCCCGGGATAAGTTGTCCGGCGTCTTTTACTGCACATGTACGTTTTATGAGCGACTCAAATAGATCGCCAAGAGTGCCTGACAGGGATACAACAAAGGCAAAACCCATCCAGAAGAAGGTCGAGAATTCTGTATATACGCGGGCATATATAATTGATGCCAGGAGCGTAAAAAGTATACCGGCGATAAAACCTTCGACCGACTTTTTGGGAGAGATATGTTCTATTAGTTTGTGTTTTCCGATTATAGATCCAATAAAGTATGCTGCAGTATCGTTTACCCATAGAAAAACAAACAATGCAAGTATGGGAACCCAATCGTATCCGCCCCCAGTAAGTTCTGCATGATACGAATAGGAGATAAACATAAGCAGGCTCAGAGGCATTGTTATATATACCTGTCCAAAGACAGAGTAGATGATCCCATGAAGAATATCGTGCCTGCGTATGAATACAGAGGATGCTATAAGAACAAGCATATATAGCATTATCATCACAGGAAGTGCATAGTTGTTTATATTTTCCTGATAAAGGAAGACTGCTACGAATATAAGCAATCCCATTACAATATTGAATATTTTACTTATAGCATGAGAAGTGTCTTTTTCTACCATCCGGTAAAACTCAAATAAACCAGTTCCTAAAATGGCTCCGAAGATGGCTAAAAATGAAAACCTTCCCCCCAATATACCCAAAAGCACGACCAGTATATAGATTATCCCGGCCACTGCACGTGTAATTAAGTTTTTTAAGTTCAAATTCAAAATAGTTTTTAAACATGCAAAGATACGGTTTATTTACGGAAAAGTTAAATTCCCAATCTAAAAAGTTCTTTCAATCGCAGATTTGTTTTCTCTGTTACATAGTATTGTCTTACAGGAGCAATTGCTGTATATATGAACGATAATGTCTAATCTTTTTGTTTAGTTATTTCCCCGGCTTCGGAATTTTCTGATGGGGTTTCTTCCGTTTTCTCTTCCTCCTCCAGATCGATGTCGCTTTCCATAAGAATGTTATACCATGAGATCAATTTTTTTACATCAGAAGCATAGACACTCTCTTTGTTGTAATCCGGAAGGATCTCTTCAAGGAAAGCGAAGAGCTCTTTTGCCGATGATTTGGAGCCAATAGTGACCCTGTTTCCGTTCTCTTTCTCTTTTATCTTTTTTAAAACATCCCGCAGGGGAACGTCGCTATCCATTGTGTACATCGATACATCGCTCAATGCAACCACTTTTTCATGTGCGTAAACAGGAATGCGTTTACTGTCGTTTAGCGATTCTACAATATTCAGATTTTTGCCGGTTGATATGAGTTTAAACAAGCCGGGACGTCCCGTTACAGATAATATTTTTGATAACATGATAAAATTATGTTCAAAGTTTGCGTTTTTTAAAATGCAAAAGTAAGCAGACAAAGCCATATTCGCAACTTTTAAAACAAAATGAATTCTAAAAAATGGTTACAGATTATACATCAACTGTAACAGTTTTCTAAATTTGTACTTAATACTTCAACTTTTGCTTATGACACTATTTCAGATAAATTTTACTGCTGGCAATGTTTTACATCACGTAAATGCCGGGTTTACATAACGGGCATAATTGTTTCATATGATTCAGATGCTTCGAAAATATATAAATATATGATAACAAGTTATATTCACATCAAAATGTATACATGCGGAACTTAAAATATTTATATAATATTGATTACTTAAGTTTTGTATGTATAAATTAAAACATATACAGCTAAGTATGAGACATATGAAATATTTAGCGTGAACCCATTCGATGAAACAGGCGTGATCTGATAAGCTGTTTGAGCAAAGCAAGTTATTTATCAGATAGCCTGCAAATCGGAAAATGGGTCACAAAACATTGTCAGTTTAATATTTAGTTGAATACTTAACATGTGAAACTTGAATTGATTATTTCCTGCCTTTATGAATCAAATATTTTGAAAAAAGTGATATATTCTCAGGAAATTAGCCTAATTTCGTGTCAACAACAATAAAATAACAGTAATGTATAAAAATTTAGCAATGGTTTGTTTGATTGGTGCTTTGTCGGCTTCTTGCACCGGAAATTGTTCCGGTAAACCCGATGCCACAAAAGCACCACGAAGTGAGAAATCTGTGGTGATGGCAAAAGAGGGTGAAATGTTCCTTCTGGCCGGCACCTACACTTCTGCAGAAGGGAGCAAAGGTGTTTATGTTTACCGGTTCGATACCGTTACAGGCGAATCAGGCCAGATTAGCATGGCAGTTGTGTCAAACCCGTCGTACCTTGTTCTCAGCCCTGACGAAAAGTATGTTTATACAGTGGGAGAGAATGATAAGGGAAACAGCGCAGTCCATGCTTTCGCTTTCGATAAAAAAAACGGTAACCTTACAAATATAAATTCGCAGCTTACCAACAGCGCGGGTCCTTGTTATATTACAATTGACAACAGGGGTAAAAATGTGCATACTGCAAACTATGGCGGTGGCAGCATCTCGTCGTTTCAGGTGAAAAGTGATGGAAGCCTCACACCTGCAACATCGGTGATGTTGTTTGAAGGTTCCGGTCCTGATACAAAACGCCAGGAGAGCCCGCATTTGCATTCTGTGAGATATTCTCCCGACGGGCATTTCCTCTTTGCAACCGATCTGGGGACAGATAAACTGTATCGTTTCAGTGTTAGCGATACCCCGTTCGAAGGGCAGCCATCAATATATGAAAGCAGTTTAACAGAGTTTGCTGCCCCTGCCGGAACCGGTCCGCGTCATTTCGACTTTCATCCTGACGGTGGAAGGTATCTTTACTTGCTGGGTGAGTTGTCTGGTGAGATTATAGTGTATGACTACCATTTCGGAGAGCTTCAACAAAAGCAGGTTATTGCCTCCGACACTGTCGGAGCACGTGGCAGTGCTGATATACATGTTTCTCCGGATGGACGTTACCTTTATGCTTCCAACCGCCTTCAGGCAGATGGTGTGTCCATCTTTTCAATTAATAGCGATGACGGGACACTGGAAAAAGTGGGTTATCAGCCTACAGGTAAACATCCCAGGAATTTCGTAATTACACCTAATGGAAAGTTTCTGCTGGTTGCCTGCAGAGATGATAATGTGATTCAGGTATTTCGTATTAATGAAGAAACAGGATTATTGACAGATATAAACAAGGATATTTATATCAGCATGCCTGTATGTTTGAAGTTTGCTACTTCTGCTGAATAGGTTGGAGGTTATGAATAACATTACACGTACCGGTATTGAAGCTCCAAAGTTAGCCTCCCTAATGAGTCTGTCAAAAACCCTTAACCCAGATTCTAATAGACTGGAACATGCTGATAATAAGTATGTGTTATGTGAATTTTGGAGATAATTGACTTATTTAATGGGACTCATAAATGATTTTGGTTATTTATTTAGTTTTATTTGTAATGTTGAGTCTGCTCCGAAAACCCCAAAACCCGATTTCAGAAGGTCGCAACTCGCAGAAAATCAATGGCGCTCTTTGCGGAATTTTCAGCAAAAAAAGACTTATCGGAGGGGACTCAATGTTTTTGATATGATCAACATAAATATTCCGGCAATCATTAGCCATAAAAGCTGACGCCCCCTTCTTATAAGAGTGACTACAAGCCATATTTCGTTACTTACAATTCCTATGACATCCAACATTACTTTGTTGCCATACTCTTCTACGCCTATCTGCCCGGGAACAATAGCTCCTGCAGCTTTAAACAACATCACCCCCATCTCTACTGCCGAGGCTTGAATGATGGATATCTCCATACCCATCATGTTTAGAATAATGTAAAATTCAGCTGCACCAAATAACCAGTAAATAATGCACATGAGAAATGCCAAAAAGAACTTCATCTTGTTTTCGTGGAAAAAAATAGAAGAGGCCTCGTTCATTTCATAAGCGGAAGTAATTAGGTTATCTGAAAAAACTGGCCAGCCGGTTTTTTTCTTCAGGTTCTCCATCGTTTTACCAATGAAAAGTTTCGGATGTACTAGAAAGCGCATTACCTGATGTGCCATTAAAAGTGGCAGTGCTGACACAATAATAACCATAAGCACATTCCTGCTGTTTAATATATGTCCAAGGGTAAGATACATCATGGTGACTACACCCAGAAAGAGTCCCGAGAAAATAATCAGAACCCTCTGCAGCAGGATGGAACTAATTCCATGCTTGGCAGAGACTCCTTTCTTGGCAAGTATGATAGCTTTCAGGCTCTCACCTGCAACTATGCTGGTTGGATTAAAAAAAGATAGCATCTCTCCAACATGCCTGTACATGAACAACTCTATAAAAGGCACTTTTTTGCCCTCATTACCCATACACAACCTCCATGACAGAGTAGAGGAGATATAGGCGCAGAGAGACGCCGTAATAACTCCGGCAAACATCCCTGGCATTTCACTTAAATAGTTTTTGAGTGATTTGAAATCAATTGAACATACAAATCTCGCTATCAAAAGTGAAACTGTTACAAGCAATACCGCTATTAAATATGGCTTATATTTTTTTACAAAATCAATCATCTCATAAACTTTTCAAGGATATCTGTTAGAAAAACCGCTGACTTTCATTGTAGCTTTTTCAGCTTCGTTTTAGGATATCCTATCAAAAAGAGAGGATTCAAAAAAATCTGACTTTTCCATTTATATTTTCCATTATTAAAGTACCAATAAAATGTTGATAGCCACCTTTTATAATATGTTATTTACCAATGGAGTTGTTCTTCTGAATTGCTAAGGTACAATATTATAATAAACCAGCAAAAAGTACTTTAAAGAATTGATATGCTTAAATTAAAATGACCAGATAAATATCATTTTATAATAATGTTAAATAAAACATTATATCGTTTTTCTATTTACAGTAATATTTATCAACTTCCCTCTAAAAGTCTATTTAATTGCAATCGGGTCATAACAGATGTTGATATTGAATACATTATAAATAATCATTTTAGATGTTTGTTTTTTTATTAGCAGACTCATTTTATATAGATTCTAATTTCATTTCAGAATGCTTTTTTAACGTTTCAAGTCTCTAATTATTCCTTTGGATGTCTTTTCTGAACCAGGAGTTATTTCTCATACTATTTTTGTATCGTCAACCTTTATTAGAAAGATTGAGAAGACATCTAAAAATTAAATAATTAAGAAATGAAGAAAAAAACAATTTTATTAAGCTTAATTGCCCTTATAACCATAGGGACAACAAGTGTAAAAGCTCAAACACCTATATATTGGGGTGTGAAGGGTGAAATGAATATGTCGAATTTTTTGCTAAGCGATTTTAAAACGCTTAAGAGTAGAATGAAGGTAGGTCCAAATTTAGGTGGGTTTATGAGAGTAGAATTGAATGAAAATTTTGCAATTCAGCCTGAACTTTCTTTTTTCTATAGAAATTCAAAAATGAAAATGAAAGTTGACTCAGATAAAAAAGATACATTCCAGCAGTGGGGAATGCAGCTTCCTATATACGCTTTGGGACAGTATAAAGCATATAACGGTTTATTCTACGGAGGTATTGGGCCGTTTGTGGGATTGGGCTTTGATGCAACTCTCGATGACCTTGACATAGACTTATACAAAAAATCTGCGGATAAAACTCCTATGAAACGCTGGGACTTTGGTCTCGGACTCCTACTGGGATATGAGTTTGACAATGGTATACAAGTGAACGCAGGATATCAGATCGGACTGGTTAATCAGGTGGACGATTTATCTGGATTGAAAGATGTAATCAGCGGTACAGACGATGCCAAAATGAAAACTCAAACTGTGAACCTGGGGATAGGATTTCGTTTTTGATAATATAAGGATATTTAACTAAAAGAGATTGTCTCATAATCCAGCAATGATTGCCGGAAATAAAACCTGTTTAATTATAGGCTTGAAGAAAACTGAGTGACGACGTAGAGGTGAGCCGTAGTTTGATTCAGGTGAATAAATGAGACAATCTCCTCGAACAAACACCTTCCTTTTTTTGATCCCGATGAACATCCGCATGACAGATGTTTATCGGGTCTTTTTCTCTCTTTTTCTGTATATTTGCAAGTCTGTTATAAAAGTAACAGCAATTGAAAAAATGAAACTACGAAAAGAACGATTTTTTATACTCAATTACGATAAAAAAACGGCACTAACCGCTTCTATCGTAATAAGTTTTATACTGGCGTTTGTCATGTTGTCGTCATCGATGTATTACGCCATATCTTTAGATAAAAACAGCAGAGTGGGGTTGATTGATATTATCACTCCGGAGTCTGTTGTAACTCTTTTATTCAATACTCTGTTTTTCTATTTTCTTTTTCGTGTGCAATTTTGGGCGGTAACGCATTTCCTTGACAGGCCGTATAAAATGTGGCTGATCTTATTAGGACTTTTTGTGGTTATTATATTCTTGAGTCCACTTTTTTCACAGATGCAGTGGTGGTGGTTTCGCGATGAGGTATCACCCGGAGCCTATTCAACGCTTCACTATGTTAAAGACCTGATTATACTTATCATATCTTTCCTATTCACGTTATTGATTTATTTTATCAATCAGAACCAAATGAGGGTGACAGAAAATCAGCATCTTGTTTTCGAAAATCTGCAAAACAGGTACAATGCACTAAAGAACCAGACCGATCCGCACTTTCTTTTCAATTCGCTTAATACGTTGAACGGGCTCATCGGATATGATGATCAACGTGCCAGTGATTATTTAGAACAACTCTCCAATGTGTTCCGTTATACAATGCAGAACAAGGAGGTGTCAAAATTGTCCGATGAGTTGGAGTTTGCAGAGGCATATATATATATGATGAAGATACGATATAACGATGGTTTGGATGTTCAGATAAGTATTGAAGATGATAAAAAGGGGTATTATATTATACCGTCAGGACTTCAAATACTTATTGAGAACGCCATTAAGCATAATGTTATTAGTCGGAAAAACCCTCTCCGTATTGTTATTGAAAGCCTGGATGACAATAAAGTACGAGTGAAAAATAATCTTCAGATAAAAACGGGGGATAGATCGAGTAACGGTTTAGGGTTGACCAATCTTAACGAGCAATACCGTTTGATGTTCGGGAAAGAGATTATTGTATATTATTCAGATGAAACGTTCTCCGTTGAGATTCCTCTTATAAAAGATATAAATATTTATAGACGAAAATTAAACCACATTTAATGAAAGTAGTAATAGTAGAAGATGAGTTTGTTGCTGCTCGAAACCTGGAGCGGATGATTCATACTGTGGATGGAAATATGGAAATATTGACTGTGCTGCAAAGTGTTGAGGAGTGCATTGAGTGGTTCTCGATTAACTCTTCTCCCGATGTTGTTTTTATGGATATTCATCTGGCCGATGGTGATGTTTTTTCGGTTTTTGATAAGATTGAGGTCCACAGCCCGATTATATTTACTACCGCGTACGATGAATACGCATTAAAAGCATTTGAGGTCAACAGCATCGACTATTTGCTGAAGCCAATAAACAGGCAGAATCTCGAGAAGGCACTGAACAAGCTCAAGTCATTTACATTCAAACAAAACAACACGGAGCTTGTCTCACAAATTGTGAGCTCAATACATGAAGCCAAAAGCTTATATAAGAGGCACTTCCTTATTCCTTATAAAGATAAGCTAATCCCGCTGTCGGTCGATGAAATTGCATATATATATACCGAATATAAAATAACATCAATTGTTTGTTTCAATCGAAGAACTTATACTCTTGACAGCTCGTTAGATGAATTAATGAGTCACTTGAATCCTGCTCATTTCTTTCGTGCCAACAGGCAATACATTGTATCTCATTGCGCCATAGTCGATATGTCGGTTTGGTTCGGAGGCAAGCTTGCGGTAAATCTTTCGGTGCAAACGCCTGAACGAATAATTGTAAGCCGTGCACGAAACAAGGAATTTAGAAACTGGTATATGGATAATGCCACATGATTTCTTTTCTCATCCCGTTTTCCTCCTGTTCATACATAACATAAATCCTTCAGGTAGTCCTTTTTCCCTTTATTATTGTAAAGAAACATCATTGTCAGTTAAATTCATCTATCTTCACAACTGGCGGTACTTAAGTTCCAAATGAGCAACTCTTCGTTCATAAGGAAGAGTGATGACTTGTAGATCTGAAAATTTAGGTAAGGCAAATATATGTTTTTCGATTTCAAATCACTTTTTTGTGATACTTTATTGCTCTAAATCCAGAGGATCAGAAAGAGGGATAGGATCTTACTCAGGGTAAAGCAGTGTTAATGGCTGCTATTTAGAAAGAGGTAATTTTTCAACAAAAATGACGCTTCAGGATGCATTTATGCCGCTTGGGTACTGAATTTGCACCTCTCAGCATTTTTTTAGGATCATTTCGAGCTGTTATGTTATAATTTTGCAGCCGTAAATGTAGAAAGAAAACAACAGCTAAAACAGATGAAAATAACAATTATGAACCCATACAAACAGCAATTTACCTGTTTGCTGATACTGATAACACTCTTTGTCCCCTCTCTCTCTGCACAGCAAAAACTCACACTCGATGAGTGTCGTACGATGGCGCTTAAACAGAACAGAGAGGTACGTATTGCACAAAACGAGTCGAAGGCAGCCGAATCTGCCAGGAAATCAGCGCAAACACATTACCTTCCAAAGATTAACTTCGGTGGTGCATGGTTGCATTCCGGTAAGTCTATTCAACTGCTTGAGAACGATCTGTTTCTACCGGTAGTTCCTTTTAACACCATAGATCCCGCGACCGGGAAGTTTAAACCTGAAGCATTAAAAGATCCTGAGACTGCTATGAATGCACTTGTCATCAATCCTCAAACGGGAGCACCCATGGTTGATCAGGCGGGGAATCCAATATTCAAGAATTATGCATTGCTACCTTCCGATAAACTTGTTTTTGATAATAAAAACAGTTATTTCGCCCGCTTCAACGTTAATCAGCCGCTTTTTACAGGCTTTAAAATTACTGAAGCGAATCATATTGCCAAGCGAGCCGAAAACATTGCAAAAGAGAAAGAGGTGCTGACAAGGGCTGAGATTCTCGCCAGGACCGATGAAGCCTTCTGGCGTGTGGTGTCGGTTCAGGAGAAGCTGAAGCTTGCAAACGCTTATGAAGCATTGCTCGACAGGCTTGTCACAGATCTCCAAAATATGTATGCCGAGGGTATAATTACAAGAAACGATGTATTGAAAGCCCAGGTAAAACAAAACGAGGCAAAGCTGAAAACATTGCAGGCCGAAAATGGCGTTGCACTCTCAAAAATGGCGCTGGCACAGATTATTGGGATAGATGATGACGCTATAGAAATTAACTCAGATAATATTGAAGAGCCGCCTGTTGAAATGCCGTTATCATTCATGCAGGAGATCTCTCCTGATAACAGGGCTGAAATATCAATGCTAAAGGAGAAGACAGCCATTATGGAATCGAAAAAAAATATTGAACGTTCAAAATTTATGCCTGATGTTATGCTCACCGGTGGTTATGGCTGGATGAATCCCAATCCCTACAAAGGGTTGAAAAGTGAGTTCGGTGGAAATTGGAATGTTGGGGTCGTGGTGTCGATACCAGTTTTTACATGGGGTGAACGCCGTCACGATCTGCATGCTGCTAAACTGAAAATGGAGAATGCGCAGTTTGAACTTAACGAAGCCCGTGAAAAGATAGACCTGCAAATCCGGCAGAATCGTTATCGCTACAGCGAGGCATTGAAAAAAGCTGAGATGACAGGGCTCTCAAGAGAGCAGGCTGAAGAAAATATGCGTATTACAAAAGAAAACCTGATGGAAGGACGAAGCCGTCTGACTGAACTGCTTGAAGCTCAGTTGCAGTGGGAGAATGCCTCCTCGGAACATATCGATGCACTTGTTGAGATAAGAACAACTCTCCTGGAATTGGATAAATCAACAGGTGAGATCTACAATTATCAATATTAATACTTTTTTGTTCCATTTTAAACTTCAGAGTTGTAATAACACGGATCTGTATCAGAGGGCTCCTGCAAAGGTGTATGAAAAATGTCTGCTTAATTCCTTATACATGTGATAATAAAAATTCATAAATGGATTTAAGGCAGGAGCCGGGAAGATGGAACTCCGTATTTATATGATAACAACCCTTTAAACAAATAATATACATTACAATGATGCAACTGACAAATAAAATTGCTTATACAACCTGTCTGCTCGCCCTTTTAGCTAGCGGATGCGGAAAAAAAACGACAGAGAACAGCGATAAAGCTGCAACTTCGGCAACTGCAACTAAAGTAACCGTTTATGTTGCCAAAGAGATGGATTATGTACCTGTGCTGAATTTTACAGGAACGGCAGAAGCAAACAGGGAGGCTAACTTGGGAGCTTCAATCCCGGGACGGGTAGAGAAGATTCACTTCACCAAGGGCAGTTATGTCCCTGAAGGGGCTGTGATAGCCGAGATGTCAGACGAAATGCTTATTCAGGCTCAAATTGAGCTTGAAGCGATCCGTAAGGATTTTGAACGAATAAGCCGTCTGAGAGAAAAAGAGAGTATAAGTGTCATGGACTATGACCATATAAAGGCAAAGTTTGACGCATCTCAAACAAAAGTAAACATGCTGAAAAAGAATACATCTATTACTGCACCGTTCGGAGGTGTATTAACCGATATAACTGTTGATGAGGGGGAGAATTATTCTTTTGTGCCTTCTATAAGCTCCGATCTAAAGGTACAGAGCGGTATAGCTACCATACGCCAGCTCAATCCTCTGAAAATTTCTATAGAGGTGAACGAAAAAGAGATCGTTTTAATCAGCAGGGGGCAGCATGCGGATGTGTTGTTTGATGCATATCCCGGTGAACTTGTTTCGGGGAAGGTGAACTACATTTCACCAGTTTTGTCGCCGACAACCCGCACTGCAACAGTTGAGGTAACTATTCCAAACAGAGAGATGAAACTGAAACCCGGAATGTTTTGCAGGGTTTCAGTCTCCATGCCGCAGTCAAAAGGTGTATTTGTACCCGTAAATGCACTATACAGACAGCAGGGAACCGGCGAAGACTACCTCTTTATCGTTACAGATGAAAATAAAGTAACCCGCCGCAGAGTAACCCGAGGAGAGTCTAAAGAGAATTTTATACGTATTCCCGAAATCAAGGTTAACGAATCTGTCGTTATTGATGGGAAAAATAAATTGAACGAAGGTTCACCCATTGAAATAGTTAATAGCTAACAGTGAGTTTATACTTCTTTTGATAATCTAATAAACAACATACAAATGAAATTACCTGAAATAGGTGTAAAAAGACCTGTGGCAACCGCTATGATATTCATAGCTATACTTCTGCTTGGAGTAGTATCGCTCAAGATGTTGCCGCTTGACCTCATGCCTGAAATGGAGTTCCCCTCCATAACGGTGATTACCGTATATCCCGGTGCCTCGGCAAACGAGGTGGAAGAGCAGGTCTCAAAGCCGTTGGAAACCGTGCTATCTGCCGCAGAGTATCTGACGGAAATTAAATCTACATCGAAAGAGAATGTATCATTCATTCAACTAAGTTATGAGTGGGGAGGCGATGTTACCTCCGCGGCAAATAATGCACGTGACCTTATAGAGTTGGCAAAGAGCCGTCTTCCTGTAGCAGCACAGCAACCAATTATCTACAAGATTAACTCCTCAATGATGCCAGTGCTTGTGTATGCTATTAATGCCGATGCTCACTACAGTGGCATTGAACATATTGTAGAGGAGGACATAGCAACTGTATTGCGCAAGGTAGATGGAGTGGGTACAGTACTTTATCTGGGCCAGCCGGAACGTGAAATTAAGGTATCTATCAACCCGCAGCAGATGAAGGCATACGGGCTGTCAACATCACAGATATCATCAATGCTCAAGGCCAACAATATTAATGTCCCTGCCGGAAACATCAATTTGGGAGTTTACGATTTCTCTGTTCGTGTGCCGGGGAAGTTCGAAACGGTTGATGAAATAGGCAATACGGTATTAAAAGCGTTCAACGGTAAGGTTGTCAGGCTTAAAGATGTTGCCGTGGTTGAAGATTCATTCAAGGAAAAAGAGTCGTTTGCCCGTAATCACGTTGGTGAGGGAGTGGCATTGATGGTACAGAAACAGTCCGGCGCAAACACCGTTGATGTGGTTCATGCGGTCCGTGATAAGATGAGAGAGCTTCAAAAACAGCTACCCGACGATTTTCAGGTGCATGAGGTATTAAGCTCTGAAGAGATCGTAACCGGTTCTGTTAACAACCTAACCTCTTCTATTTGGTACGCCCTTATCTTTGTAACGCTGGTTGTTCTTATGTTTCTGCGCGAGTGGAAATCGAGTTTTATTGTTTTCATAACCATGCCGGTGTCACTGATTTCCGCTTTTATAGCGATGTATATTATGGATTACACCATCAATATATTTTCTCTGATGTCGCTTGTTATCGCCATAGGAATGGTGGTGGATAATGCCATTGTGGTACTCGAAAATATTACTCAGCATATTGAAAAGGGAGCCGATCCAAAACAGGCTGCCATCTTTGGAACATCGGAGATGGGCATGGCTATTGCAGCTTCAACGGCAACTACCCTGGTGGTGTTTCTTCCTCTTCTTTTTATGGAGGGCATTGTCGGGATAATGTTTAAACAGCTAGCCATTCTTACGGTTGTTTGTATGACTATGTCGCTGTTTACGGCACTCACACTAACTCCGATGCTTTCGTCGCAGCTGCTGAAAAGAGCTCCTCGCGGTAATGAGGCAAAACGTCGTTCAAAATTGTATATTGCCAGTGAGAAGATTTTCAGCAATATTGAAGAATGGTACAAAAAAGTACTTGGATGGGCTGTTTTTCATAAAGGGCTTACGCTGGGTATAGCACTATTTGTTTTTGTTGTAACAATGTGGTTAGGTAAGCGAATAGGTACCGACTATATTCCCGATTTTGATGCGGGAACGGTATCGGTGGTCTTCAAGACCGAAGTGGGTACAGCTGCAGAACAAACAGACAGTGTAGGGCAGCAGATATTGAAAATCCTGCTCGATGAGATTCCTGAAATGGCTGATGGAGCCATCGCCGCCATCTCGGGGCAGACACGTGATGGTGTGCTCACGACCGTTGGCTTTAAAGAGGGTAAAAACGTGGGTACGGTACTGTGTCACCTTGTACCTGTTGATAAAAGGAGTCGCTCTGCCGGCGAAATAGCCGATGCTATTCGTGATCGTGTGGAAGCTATACCGCAAATAGATGAGGTGAGTGTTCAGGGTGGTAGTGCATTGGCTACTGCCGTAACTGGAAATAAAAAACCTATTGAAATTATTGTTTCCGGCAACGACCTGGAGCAAATAAAGGCTGTGGCACTTGATTTTGAGGAAAAAATGAAAGCCGAGAATTCGTTTACAGATGTTACAACCACTGTAGATCCGGGTAAACTGGAAGTTCAGGTACGTGTAGACAAGGAAAAGGCATCGCAGATGGCACTGAATGTTGCCATGGTCGGATTACAGGTGCGTCAGAACTTGTTTGGTACAGAATCGGGCGACTTTACAGAAGAGGGAAACGATTACGAAGTAGTTATACAATATGCGCCGGAGTTTCGGAATGAAGTATCTAAGCTCAATGAAATGCAGATTACCAACCTGCTGGGTCAGCAGATTCCCCTTTCGTCAGTAGCCGACATAGTGGAAGAGAGCGGCCCTATTGAGATACAGCGTCTTTCACAGGAGAGATATGTGAAAGCTGTCGCTAATTTGAACGAAATATCTCTGGGTGAAGCCACTCAGCTGGCTGAAAAACTGATCGCTGAAACCACTGTACCTGAGGGTGTAACTGTTGAGATAGGTGGGCAGGTAGATGACCAGTCATCATCATTTCAATCACTCTATCTGATTTTCTTTTTAGGTATCGCTCTTGTATATATGGTGATGGCGGCCCAGTTTGAATCGTTTAAAGACCCCTTCATAATCCTTTTTGCAATTCCATTTACCCTTGTGGGAGTTATCCTGGCATTCTTTATCACTAATATCACGTTGAGTGTTGTAACCTTTATCGGGCTTATTATGCTTGTAGGGATTGTGGTGAATAATGGAATTGTGTTGGTTGACTATACCAACATGTTGCGTAAGAGGGACTATTCACTCCGTGACGCAGTGATGGAGGCGGGCCGTTCGCGTCTTCGCCCCGTGCTGATGACCTCGCTTACTACCATTCTTGGCATGTTGCCAATGGCACTCAGTACAGGAATGGGAAAAGAGATGTATGCCCCGCTTGGGATCACGATTATTGGCGGACTGTTTATTTCTGTATTAACTACCCTGATTATGGTACCAACAATGTATGCCACTATCTATCACCGTACACTGATTAGTGATCGTACTCTTGTCCGGTTGAGGAAGAAACTGAATAAATCTGAAGGGAACAGTAAAAATTAATAAGGTCAATTGTAATTTATAATCTTTTTTTAGCGGAAGTCGGCAACAAGTCGTCTCCCGCTATCAATACCAATCATAGTTTTGAATATGAAGTTTATCTATATCACATGTAATGTAAGTATGCTGGAGACCCTGACACTTTTACTTGATGAAAAGGAGTTTGCCGATTATCAGGTAATTGAGCAGGTAACAGCAAAGAGTCGCTGGGGTGAACCACGGCAAAATACTCCTGTATGGCCCGGCTATAACTCTGCTATTGTTGTGCAGGAGGCTGATCCGGCGAAAGCGGAAGAGTTGATAAATGAAATTAATAAGATGAATGCTGCAGCGTTCAACAATGGTGAACTGGTAGCCGCCTATATGTGGGGCATAGAAGAATATGTCGAGGTAAAATCGGTTGAATGATCGGTCGGAGGCAAAAATGTAAAACATATCAGGTGAGGGAATATGCTCAAAAAAAAGTGCAGTTTCCTCACCTGCGTTTTAAAGGTGCAATTGTTTATAATTCTCCCAACAGCTCAATTTTATTGATATTGAATGGTGTGGCTTGATAAACAAAGTAATTCAGCCAGTTAATATATAAAAGATTTGCATGAGAACGCCACTGAACCATAGGTGGTTTTTTCGGGTCATTGTCTCTATAATAATTTACAGGTATTGTTACGTTGTTCATCCCTTTTTTCATATCGCGGGTATATTCATTGTGCAGGGTAAGGGGTGAATATTCGGAATGGCCGGTTACATAAAACTCCCTTCCTCCACGGGAACAGATAATATAAACACCTGCCTCTTCAGATTCAGATAGGATAGTCAGCTCCGGATGAAGACTGATTTCGTCGGCATTGATAGTTGTATGGCGGCTGTGAGGCGCATAGAATTCATCGTCGAATCCGCGGAACAGAGGAAAAGAGGGATCGTTGATCGTGTGGCTGAAAACTCCAAACAGCTTTTTCTCAAGAGGGAATTTGTTGATTCCGAAGAAGTGATATAAAGCAGCCTGGGCACCCCAGCATATGTAAAAGGTTGAGGTGACATGTTTACGGGCCCAGTCCAGTATATTCGTAAGTTCATTCCAGTATTTAACCTCCTCAAAAGGCATCATTTCTACCGGAGCACCGGTGATAATCATCCCGTCGTAGTATGCGCTCTTTATTTTTGAGAACTTGGTATAAAAAGACATCAGATGTTCAATGGGTGTATTCTTGGGGGTATGTGTTGATAACCCCAGAAACTCAATTTCAATTTGAAGAGGAGAGTTTGATAGCAGCCGTATAAGATCGGTTTCTGTGGTGATCTTTAACGGCATAAGGTTTAAAATTAGTATTTTAAGCGGACGTATGTCTTGTGTGGAAGCACGAAGGTCATCCATCACGAAAATGTGTTCCTTTTTTAATATCTCTATTGCAGGTAATTTATCGGGTAAATTCAGAGGCATAATTCAATTTTTAATAATGCAAAGAACGGTTACTTCATTGCTACTTGCTTCAGGCCTTTTTTTAATATGATAAGTTCTCCCCAATAACCTTGAATGTCAGGAGTAAAAATATGTAATGTTTTGATTATCAATATGTATATTGGCCTGCTTCCAATTAAAGAGATTTCTCTTAGGAGACTCGTTGAGAAAAAGTAAAGATCTACAATAACACGATTTCTTCTTTTTTAATTTTTAATTCGCAGTAGTGGCACTGAAGCTCCACTTTTTCCTTATCGATTACGTGAAACCTAGTTTTCATCGGTTCGTTGTTTGTGATGCATTTCGGGTTGTTACATACAACAATTTCTACGATTTCATCAGGAAGGGTAACTTTTTTTTTCTCTACTACCTCGAAGTTTCTTATTATGTTTAAATTTACATTCGGTGCTATCAGAGCTATACGATTTATTTCGTCTTCCCTAAAGAACTTATCGGAGACTTTTATAATCCCTTTTTTGCCCATCTTGTTGCTTCTTAGGTTGTTCCCGATGGTTATCCTGTTTTTCAGTTTTTCCAGCTTGAGCAGAGAAACTACCTTGAATACGGCTTCGGTGGGTATATGATCGATGGCGGTTCCGTTCTCGAGTGCCGCAACTTGCAATTCTTTTCTCATAATCTATTTGGGTTTATTATTTAACTTCGATTCCCATCAAATCGCAAATGATCGCCTGACGTATATACATCCCGTTTTTAGCCTGTTGAAAATAGTAGGCTTTAGGGTTGTCGTCCACATCCTGGCTTATCTCCTTTACACGGGGAAGCGGATGCATCACCCGCAGGTTCTCTTTGGAATCATTAAGCATTTTGTTATGCAGTATATAGACGTTTTTTACCTTTTCGTACTCCATAAGGTCGGTAAAACGTTCTTTCTGTACCCGTGTCATATATAGTATATCGGCACTGTTGATCGATTCGGAAGAGAAGTCTGTATATTCTCTGTATTCAATATTTTTATTATCGCAAAATGCTTTGTACTTTTCCGGTATATGCAGCTCCTCAGGTGCCACGAAGTTGAATTTAGGATTAAAGTATGATAATCCCTGAATGAGTGAGTGTACCGCTCGCCCGTACTTGAGGTCTCCCACGATAGTAATTGTTAGATTCTCAAGAGATCCTTGTGTTTCGTAAATCGTGAAAAGGTCAAGCATCGTTTGTGTGGGATGCTGATTGGATCCGTCACCTGCATTGATAATTGGTACAGGTGATATCTCAGATGCATAACGCGCCGACCCCTCAAGGTGGTGGCGCATGATAATGATGTCGGCATAGTTACCCACCATTATAATGGTGTCTTTCAGCGATTCACCTTTGGTTGAACTGCTGGTAGCCGAATCAGAAAAACCAATTATTCGTCCACCCAGCCTGTTGACAGCTGTTTCAAAACTGAGACGTGTACGTGTGGAAGGTTCAAAGAATAATGTGGCACATACCCTTCCCTTTAGCAGGCTACGATTTGGATTTTGTTTGAACCGGGATGCACTCTCAAGAATACGAAAAATATCATCCTGGTCATAATCGCCAATATTTACAAAACTTTTTGGGCTCATCTTGCTTATTTTACGTGATAGGTGTAATTTACCGGCAAAAGCAGGTAAACACAGGGTTGTAATTTGTTTAACAGACCTCCAGATCTACATCGAACAGCTCATGCCAGGGTAATCCCTGTTTTTTGAGTTGTTCCATGAAAGGATCCGGATTGAACTCTTCTACATTGAATACTCCCGGTTTCTTCCATATACCCTGTAGAAACATCATGGCACCGATGGTTGCTGGAACGCCTGTGGTGTAACTGACTCCCTGAGCCCCGGTCTCTTTGTAAGCCTCTTCGTGGCTGCAATTGTTATAGACGTAATAGGTGCGCTCTTTGCTGTCTTTTAGTCCGCGAATACGGCATCCGATAGAGGTCTGGCCCGTATAATTTTCTCCCAGCTCACCGGGATCGGGGAGCACTGCTTTCAGGAACTGAATTGGAACAATCTTCTGCCCGTTGTATTCCACTTCATCAATTCGTGCCATACCGATATTCTGTATAACACGCAGGTGAGTTAGGTACTCCTGCCCGAATGTCATCCAGAAACGGGCTCGCTTGAGGGTAGGAAAGTTTTTTACAAGCGACTCCAGCTCTTCGTGATAGATCAAGTATGATTCTTTTGGCCCGATATCCGGGTAGGTGAGAGTCCTGTTGATCTCATGCGGTTCTGTTTCCACCCACTGGCCGTTATCCCAGTATTTCCCTTTCTGTGTAACCTCCCGAATGTTGATTTCGGGGTTGAAGTTGGTGGCAAACGCTTTGCCGTGATCGCCTGCGTTACAGTCCACGATATCCAGATAATTAATCTCATCGAAATGATGCTTGGCCGCATAAGCAGTGAATATGCTTGTTACACCCGGGTCGAACCCGCAACCAAGGATAGCTGTAAGTCCCGCTTTCTCGAATTTATCTTTATAAGCCCACTGCCATTTGTATTCGAACTTAGCCACATCCTTAGGTTCATAGTTGGCTGTATCAAGATAATTCACGCCACACTCAAGGCAAGCATCCATAATGGTAAGATCCTGATAAGGGAGTGCTACATTAATTACTATCTCTGGTTTAAACTCATTAAATAATGCAACCAGTTCTGACACTTTGTCTGCATCAACTTTTGCAGTTGTTATGGTAACGCCTGTTCTGCGTCTCACATCTTCGGCAATAGCATCACATTTGCTTTTGGTGCGGCTCGCCAGCATAATTTCAGTAAACACATCGTTATTTTGTGCCACCTTGTTGGCAACCACCGTTCCCACACCTCCGGCGCCAATAATAAGTACTTTTCCCATATTTTCGTTTATAATATTATTTGTCAAATCCAGCTCTGTTTACCATAGAGCTTTACACCGGCACATCGTTAACCTGACAGTACTCTTTACGGACTGTTATTAGCAGAGTGGCAGTATAGCCCTCACCCCTTTCCGTATCGTACAGATACCGTTCTCGTAGGCTGTTATTTGCAGAGTGACAGTATAACACCCTTGCCCTATAACTGTTATTATAACGGTTGGCTTGACGCCCGATTTACCGCAAATATACAATGAATCTGTGAAACAGAGTTGCTTTGTGTTTAAAATTTGCAATTTTGAGTAAGTCTTCAAAAAATCGTATCTTTGTATGTAGAGTATAAAATAGATAGAGTACGGTATAATTGTTTCCGATATATTCGGCTATATTGTGTGCAGCAGGTTAATATTTTTGTATTCTGTTTTGCGAGCATGTGTATAATTATGCATTTATGTCTCGTATGGAGAAACCGATCAAGAAGCAGAGTTGTAATTTGCTGCCTTTTCTGATGCATCAGCTTATTTTTTCTTATAGCGTTTAAAAATTGGATTTTATATCGATTAAATTTTTTACCTTTGTCTGTTGAAGTATATTATGTGGAAAATCCGAACAAAAAAAGGGTTATCGGTGAAAATGATGGGTACGCACTATAGGATATTACTTTCAATTTGTTGAAATGGTTTCATACTTTTTTGTGATGTAATATATCTTGCAATAATGCTTAACTATCTTAATAATAAAAAATAGTACAAATGAGTAAGCTTTACAGCGTTTTTACAGGGACAGGGAGCTATGTGCCTACAAAGCAGATCACAAACGATTATTTTCATACTTATAAGTTTTTTGACTCACAAGGTGAGAAGCTGCCTACACCAAATGAAGAGATCACAAGAAAATTTGAAGAGATTACTACTATTGCCGAGAGAAGGTACGCCGAAGATGATCAGGTAACAACCGATCTGGCGCTTATAGCAGCGCAAAGGGCACTTGAAGCTTCGGGAGTTGACAAGGAAGAACTCGATTATATAATTTTCGCTCACAATTTCGGGGAGACACTTAAAAATAATGTGCGGATAGATATATTGCCAACGATGGCGTCACGTTTGAAAAACAAGCTGGGTATCGAAAATCCTTTTTCTGTGGCATACGACACTCTGTATGGCTGTCCCGGATGGATACAGGCAGTAATTCAGGCCGACTACTATATACGCTCAGGGGATGCAAAAAAGATTTTGGTGGTAGGCGCTGATGTATTATCACGGATAGCTGATCCGCACGACCGTGACAGTATGATATATGCTGATGGCGCGGGAGCAGCAATTATGGAGGCACGGGAGAGTAGCTCACCCATAGGAATTATTGGACACAACTCACGCAGTGATGCCCTCAATTATGTGAATATGCTCCATATGGGATACTCATATAATCCAAAGCTGGCAGAGAAGAAAGATTATTACCTTAAGATGAACGGCCGCCGTTTATATCAGTACGCTCTTGAGAATGTACCGAAAACGGTTAAAGCCGGCCTGGATAAGCTTAAACTACACATATCTGAAATAAGTAAGGTGCTTCTTCATCAGGCAAACGGGAAAATGGATGATGCTATCCTGCAACGCCTGTTTAAGCTATACAATATAAAAGATGTGCCCAAAACCATTATGCCGATGACCATCTCATGGTTAGGCAACTCTTCGGTAGCAACCGTACCTACACTGTTAGATATGATTACCCGCAAGAAGATGAACGGTCATGAATTGAAAAGCGGCGATAATATTGTACTTGCCTCGGTAGGAGCGGGAATGAACATCAACAGCATTGTTTACAGAATTCCCTGAGATGATTGCCTAAAGCAGATGGTATAGTTATAAACAGTAATAAATATTCACCCCTTGCATACCTATGCATGGGGTTTTTATTTTCCTGACAGGTGATACCTGTAAACATTTGTTTCACGCTGTTCGAAACCCAACTTTTGATACAACCTGTTGGCTGATTCTCGACCGATAGCCGATGTAAGATCCACTTTCTTCGCCCCTTTGTCGCGGGCAACCTGCAGTGCGTGCCATATCAGGGCAGTAGCAACCCCTTTCCCGCGAGAGTTTTCATTCACTATAACATCTTCAATCCAAACCTTCAATCCCGATGGGATACGGTAAAAAACGAGTGTAAGGGTGCCGATCACTTCATCTTCCCCGGTAGCAACAAAAAGATAGGTATCTTCCTTACTAATCACCATTTCCAGTTCTTCACAAGAGGGGTATTCCTCCTTGCCGGTCAGCTGAGGCATTAGTTTTTTGAAAGCAGTGGCAATGCTTTCATCTACATGTGTTAATCTTTTGATATTCATATATATTATTTAACTTAAATGATATCCCTGACTGTTCAACTCCGATGCACGGAAAAGTGTATACATTTCGCTGTTAAGGGGATAATCCCAACAGCCGAGGCTGTGAAAAATTTCGCCGCCGAAACCTGACTTGAATCTGTACAACCCGTAAAGCGGATGACAAGGTTCAGGAGAAGGAGAGATGCCAAACATATCGTATTCTGTACAGCCTGCGTTTCTTGACTGCATGATGGCCTCCCACTGTAATGCATAGGTTGCCATAAGGTTCCGGTGTTGCGATGAAGATGCGCCGTAAAGGTACGAACCCCTGTTACCACTTATAACCAGAAACATGGCCGCCAGCGGTTTTCCTTTGAATTCCGCCACTAATAGTTTCACGTTTGCCGGTGAGCTGGTGTTATCGGTGCGTGCTGTAAGTACTGCATTGAAGTATTTTATGTCGTTGAGGAGAATATTGTTTCTTTCTGCCGTTTCTTTGTAAAGATCGTACCAGATATCAATACCTTCCATTCCCATCGATCTTACATTTACTCCTTTGCGTTTAGACAAACCTATGTTGTAACGTGTTTTAGGTTTCATAAGTTTTAAAAGGGTGTCAGCATCGTGTGTCAGATCCAGATAAATAGTATTTGCCGGCAAGATATTGGAATAGGCTTTTTTGAAATTCCAGTTGTGCGTGTTGAAGTTGAAACGCAACTCCTGTGTATGGATTTCAGGTTCACCTTTCCACATACCGTTCTCATCGAAATAATCTTTCTCTTTTGCCCAATACGATTCCCAGCACAGGTCGTATCGGATGAGAATACACTCTTTAGGTAAAAATGAGCGCAGACATTCAGATAACTCTTCCAGAAACAATCCCTGAAACTCGTCATCGGGTTCAATTTCCGGCCCGTATGGAACATATGCCACGGAGTGATTCCTGTCTATTTGCTGAAGTATAACCAGCACATCAGACTTTATAACATAGTCGCTATCTCTTCCTGAAACTGAGTACATTCCGGATCTTCGCGACGAGAAGTTAATTGCTATCGCCTCTGCTCCAAGTGTTCTCTTCACTGCCGACCAGAAAGCTGTCTGCTGTAAAATGGGTGTGGCATAAAGTTCTTCCGTCCCTTTTGAACGAATGTTCGTTAACATACCATTTGCATTTTAAACCCGCAAAGGTAGCCAAAATAAGTCGGCTAAAAAAAATCTAAATAAAACTTACCGGGAAAGTTGCACTTCTAAATTGAACTTAGCGGAAAGTTGCACTTAGCGTGATATAGTTAACTTAAAGGTTCATTTATCAGGCATAATAGGGTATGTTGGAAAGTTTTTTTATTTAGTTTCCTTTGCTATCGCATATGTGAATGAAACTATGGGCATCATGTGGGTTGAAATTGACCGGATGAAAGTGCAAGTACGACCGCTATTTTTATGTGAATGAAACGATGAGCATTATGAGAGTTGTAATCCGGGTCGTGACTGAAAAACATAAAAGTAAAAAAGATAGTGACAGTCTATAAATGAGAATTAAGAAAGATTAGAAATTGTCAGGCTCTGTGCGTGCTGCTGAAGCGGTCACACTCCTGAAATCCCTGTCGAAATGAGCCAGGAGCAACTCTGTCATTTTTGCATGAAATGTTGTGTAGAGCTTAGAAGAGATGTGCCTCCTATCTTTCCTTTTATGCAACCCAAAGCGCAACTCGTTGTCATCAACCCATATCTCTGGTTTGAAAAAAGCTTCGTTTTTCCATAAAAGGGAACCGTAGGTAAGACGCCCGTCAGTTGTAAGTATCCATTTATCAGCCTTTCTTGAATCTATTGCTTCGTAAATCTTGTCCAGCAGAAGGTGAGGGTTGTCGGTATGAACAATTATAGCCATTCTGATTACAGTTTTTGCTGATTTTTATAGCTGTCAATTGCTTTTTTGACGGATCCGTGTAAAAGCAGCAGATTTTTCGCCTGTCCATATGAAAGGCCCAGTTCATCTACAATTATCCGGGTACCTCTATCCACAAGCTTTTGGTTTGTAAGTTGCATATTGACCATGCGGTTGCCTTTCACCCTGCCAAGTTTAATCATAGTGCCGGTGGTGATCATATTCAATACCATTTTCTGAGCCGTCCCGGATTTCATTCGCGTACTCCCGGTAACATATTCCGGTCCCACAACGGGTTCTATTTTTATTTCAGCTTCAGCTGCTACGGGTGAGCCTGGGTTGCAACTGATAGCACCGGTAAGTATTCCCTTTTTACGCGCATGCCGTAGCGCACCTGCCACGTAGGGTGTTGTACCCGATGCGGCAATGCCCACAAGTACATCGTTCTCATTTATTTTGTGTTCCATAAGCTCCTCCCATCCTTTGTCAGGATCGTCTTCAGCTGCTTCAACCGGGTTACGCAGTGCTGTGTCGCCTCCTGCTATCAGCCCTATCACATAGGTGTTGGGCATACCGAAAGTGGGTGGTATCTCCGAGGCGTCAAGTACACCAAGCCTGCCGCTTGTCCCGGCACCAATGTAAAAAAGCCGTCCTCCCCGCCGCATCCTTTCAACGATACCTGTTACGAGCTTCTCAATTTCGGGAATAGTATTTTGGACAGCTGCTGCCACTTTGTGATCCTCCTGATTGATTTCTGTCAGAATTTCGAGAACCGTTTTTTTCTCCAGATCATCGTATAAAGATGATTGTTCTGTTACTTTTATAAAAGCCATATTCATATATAATATTCTATCAATCCCTCCATGGGCGATTGTGATATCTTCCCAATCTCAATTCCTTTTTCTATTGCTATCTCCTTCAGCAGGTCAGAGTAGTGCCAAGCGATTGATCCTACAAAATTAACCTTATTTTTCTGATAATCGTATTGCATAACGTTTCTCTCGAAGAAATCTGAAAAGCTGCCGGTAACAATACGGCGAATACTCTGATCATTGATATGTTTAAGCAGAAAGGGCGAGAGGCTTGCCAGAAAACGACTTGGGAAGGGTTGCTTATACACCCTGTCGATAATAAGAGAGGGGGTAAGCCCGTATTCATCCAGAAACTCCTCTTTTAAACCTTTGGATAATTGATTTTTTAACGCATCGCTCACCAGCTTTTTTCCTAATGAGGCCCCGCTGCCTTCATCACCCAGAATAAAACCGAGTGGTGATATCTGTTTTACTATTGCAGATCCGCTCCATTCACATGAATTGCTGCCGGTACCCATGATGCAGGCAATGCCGGGCTTGTGGCCGCACAGGCTGTGAGCAGCTGCTACCAGATCGCTATTTACATGGATGGTATTAATAGGAAATGACTGATAGATGGCGCTGCGCACCTGTTCTGTTTTCTCCGGGATGCAGCCGCTTCCGTAAAAAAAGAGTGCCTGAATTTCAGTTTTTTCCAAATTAGGATAAACACGCAATCTTATCTCTTCGGCTATCTCTTCCTGAGTCTGAAAAATTGGACTTATCCCTCTACTTGTAAACCTGTGAAGTATCTCCCCTTTTTTAGTCAGGCACCAGTCGGTTTTGGTGGCACCACTGTCGGCAATAAGAATGGGGTCTGTTATTTCTTCTGAACCTGAAGAGGTGAAAAATTTTGATTTGCTCATCTTTAAAAGAGTTTCGAATCAATTAAAATGCTAAATTTTTATATAGATATCCTTTTTGTATAAAATATATCCGAACAGCCAGCATACAGTGATGAACAGCAGCGCATAGAGCAGCGATCCGAAATAGTCCCCCGCCCACGGGCGCAGCAGCACTTCGTAAATAAACCCTTTTACAGAGATTATCTCTCCCTGCCAGTTAAGCCGGATGTTGGCGACCAGGTTGGCCATTACGCCTGCAAAAACATATACGATGAGTGGATTTACCCCGAAGGCGTGAAAGAAACGGCTCCATCGCTCTTTTTGATGGATATCGATGATCCAGATCAGCAGTCCCAGCAGTTGCGCGGCAAAGCCGGTGGTAGTTAGCACGAATGTGGAGCTCCATATCTTCTTGTTAATGGGGCATCCGTACTGCAGGAGTAATCCCGAAAATGCCAGTATCGTACCCCATATCAGCAGTTTCTCCACCCGGGTGTGGTTGTCTTTGTTCTCCACAATCAGTTTTCCGGAAAGAAAACCGATCAGTACGTGGGCGACGGAGGGGAGGGTGCTGAGCAGCCCTTCGGGTTCGAATGCGATGCGTACTCCTTCCGGTGTAGTGTCCTTGTACATATGGGAAGTACCCATGAGTGCTTTGTCGACCACCGCTATAATATTCTCTTCCGACATCTCAAACCCTTTTCCGAAACGAAGAATCAGGTAATACCCCAGAAGCAGGATGCCAACCACCCACGGCAGCAGTTTGCCCTTCACCAGAACTGCGGCCAGGGCGGCAAACCCGTATGCCAGCGCCAGCCTTTGCAGTACTCCGAGTATGCGGAGGGTGTTGAAATGGGTTGATGCCTCAAAAAAAGACTCTCCCGAAGCCAATCCCCTGCATAACTGCCCGAACCATCCCAGTGCCAGTCCTATCACGAAAATGAGGAAGGTACGCCGTACAATTTTCCATACTGCTGCTCTTGAAGGTTCAAAGTTGAATTTTCGCAGCGACAAAAAGGTGGATACACCCATAATAAACATAAAGAACGGGAATACAAGATCGGTCGGTGTAAGTCCATGCCAATGAGCATGTTTGAGTGGCGCATAGGCGTAGCTCCATGAGCCTGGATTGTTGACCATTATCA
>ENA-UOOI01000046-UOOI01000046.1-fermentation-metagenome-genome-assembly--contig:-NODE-46-length-147558-cov-45.002515_pt1 | contig 147558 bp, 110 predicted proteins | sample MGYA00245779_ERZ724027 | MGnify/ENA primary metagenome ERZ724027 (study PRJEB28704, sample SAMN03018318) | fermentation metagenome | biome: anthropogenic terrestrial biome; feature: soil...
ATTTTATTTTTATAAATTTTTGGGTAATAACAGAATTTAGAGGATTTCTACAGAGTCCCTAAAATAAAAAGTTTTAAACTATTTCTCGAATATGATGGTCAAAATGAAAAAAAGTGATCAAAATCTCGGTTACAAAAAAACAGGATCCAAGCCTATTATCAGAAAAATCTACGATTATCTCCTTTCTTTTTACGGTCCTCAGGGCTGGTGGCCTTTAACCGAACTTCATGAAACCGGTGGGATAAATCCCACGAAAACCGGATCTGTTCAAGGATACCATCCTGCTGACTATACCTATCCACAAACCCGGAACCAGCAGTTTGAGATTATTTGCGGAGCCCTGCTCACCCAGAATACAAGCTGGATACAGGTTGAAAAGGCTCTCCTTAACCTTAAACAGATACGCTCCCTTTCCTCTGAAGGGATTCTTTCTCTTGAGCTAGAAACTCTGAAAGAAGCTATCAAGCCAGCAGGTTATTACAACCAGAAAGCGGAGCGCCTGAAAATCCTTGCCTGCTGGTTTTCGGAACTTAAAAATCGTGCCCCAGCCCGGGAAGAACTTCTTTCATTAAAAGGCGTGGGACCTGAAACTGCAGATTCGATCCTGCTGTATGCTTTCAAACAACCTTCTTTTGTTGTTGATGCTTATACAAGGAGAATACTGACAAATCTGAGCCTTATTGATGAAAAGGCGAGTTATAATGAGATCAAAGCCCTGTTTGAAAAAAACTTGCCTCAAGACCTGGCTATGTATCAGGAGTACCACGCCCTGCTTGTAGAGCATGCCAAAAGATATAATCTGAAAAAGGACAGCTATGCAAAATGCCCGCTTCTGGACATTATCTCGGATTAAAAAAGGTTTTGGGGAAAAGAATTCATTACCTGCGAAACTTCTAGCAAATTCATCACTCATATAGAAAATTTCGCTGTATATATTTCTTTATCCAATTTCCTAAATGAATATTCCTAAGCGATTAAATATCCAGTTAAACCCTTAGATACTCAATCCAATTCATTATTTCTCAGTTAGTCCTTTATGTCGTCGTGCAGTGATTTGTGATTTCTATTTCTTTAATTTCTGCTCAAAAGGTGCAGACCTTATAAGAGCTTTATTTCATACCAGTCCGAGAGTTCTGCATCAAGAACCCCTTCATGGACCATTTTCTCGATCTCGTTTTCGACCTGTCCGTAAGTGAACTTATAGTCGTGTGAGATTGCGGAAATGACATCCGGACTGGAGCAGAATTTGTTCGGAAACGCCTCATTAAACATTGATACGTTTTCGAGAATCAAATTTCTGAGTTTTTCCATTTTTTATCACCTCTTTTCAATCGTCTTTAATTTCCTATTTATCTTAGAGGTTCGGTTGCTTATCTCTTCGACATACTATATGTATATGCCAGACATATATATAGATTTTCCTAATGACCGGTGTGACGAGAATAACTCTGGATTTTAGGGCATCAATATATACATTTAATGCTAATAGGCTACGATTTCAAAGCTTTGATACTTCGGCTCTGTAGAAAACTTATCTAAATTAGCTGCAATATGCTGAAAACAAGTAAGTAAAAATAATACAGACTTTTCTTCAGCACACTCGATCTTTGGAAAATTATCGATAATGTAAATATGTCATATATTTAAGCTTATCCTGTCACTAACTGCAATATAGTGTTAGATTTTCGGATCAATTACAGAAAAAGAAGAAGAAAACCTTTGACAGGAAAAGGAATCGGAGAATTGAAAAGGAGGCTTTTTGATGGAAGAGAAACATGAACCCTCACTAAGTATAAAAATGATTGATGCAAATCGCCCTGAAGCCCTGGAAGATGCTTTTTATATCCGCAGGGAAGTTTTCATAAAAGAACAAAATGTACCTGAAGAAGAGGAAATTGACGAATTGGATCTGAAGGCACATCATGTGGTTGTGTATGCAAATGCTAGGCCGGTTGCTACGGGGAGGCTTGTTCAAAATGGAAAAAGCTGCCTGATTGGCAGGATTTGTGTCCTGAATGAATCCAGGGGAAAGCAGATCGGCAAACTCGTTGTAGAGAAACTTCTGGAAAAAGCTGCTGAAATTAAGGCAAAAGAAGTCCATGTTCATGCGCAGACCCATGCAGTAAGCTTTTATGAAAAACTTGGGTTCACTCCATATGGGGATACTTATCTTGAATCTAACATAAAGCGTGTTTCCATGGTAAAAACCCTATGAGACAAAAATTTCTGAGATTTTATTAAATGAAAAATATCATAATGTCAAATTAATATAATTTAAGACATATCTCTTTATTGGGGAGGGAAACAAGCAATAACTAACTTATTAGGAAATCAAAAGCCAACATTAGAAAATGAATATAGGAAAGTAAACTAAAGACATTAAGGCAGTATAATCGTCTTTTGTCAAAAGGTATTACTTTTCGCGTAATACCTTTCTGTTTTCTCCTCAGTACTTCATATAATACTGTCATTTTAAGACATTCAATTAATTATAAACTTGTTGTATTCTTTCACCTTTCATTACATCCTGTGTAAAATGAAATGTTCATTTCTAAAAGTGAAAAGGAGCGCTGCAAGTATGGGGGACGTTAAAGGCAATATGGAAGATGAAAGCAGTCCCTTGAACCTCGGCACGGTAGTCTCGGTACGCGGCAGCATCGTCGATGTATTTTTTGAGAAGTATTTACCACCTGTATACACGTTGCTACGTGCAGGAAAGGAAAGTCAAATTGCCATTGAGGTTTTGACTCAGCTTGATACCAATCGTGTTCGCGGAATCGCTCTCACTCCCACACAGGGGCTTGCTCGAGGCATGGCAGTGGAAGATACAGGTGGGCCTTTGAAAGCGCCTGTTGGCAGGGGAATTCTTTCGCGAATGTTTGACGTTTTTGGAAATCCCATAGACAGTAAAGATCCCCCAACTAATGTTCAATGGCGTTCAATCCACCAAGCTCCGCCTCCGCTGGTACGTCGATCCACAATATCTGAAATCTTCGAGACCGGGATCAAGGTTATCGACGTGTTGGTGCCTCTTGAACGTGGTAGCAAAACCGGGCTTTTCGGAGGGGCGGGCGTTGGAAAGACTGTCCTGTTAACTGAGATGATTCACAACATGGTCAAGCACCATCAGGGAGTAAGTATATTTTGCGGCATAGGGGAGCGCAATCGCGAGGGGGAAGAACTTTACCGTGATATGAAAGACGCGGGCGTGCTCCCCAATATGGTCATGGTATTTGGCCAGATGAACGAACCTCCAGGCGCTCGTTTTAGGGTTGGCCATACAGCTCTAACAATGGCTGAATATTTTAGGGATGATGAGCGTCGCGATGTACTGCTGCTCATAGATAACATTTTCCGTTTTATCCAAGCTGGCTCAGAAGTGTCAGGTTTGATGGGGCAGATGCCTTCACGGCTTGGTTATCAACCAACCCTTGGCACTGAGTTATCAGAGCTTGAAGAGCGTATTTCCAATACCGATGCCGGAGCCATCATGTCAATTCAGGCAGTTTATGTGCCTGCTGATGATTTCACGGACCCTGCGGCTGTACATACCTTTTCGCATCTTTCTGCATCTATTGTCCTCTCACGAAAAAGAGCAAGTGAGGGACTCTATCCAGCAATTGACCCCTTGCAGTCAAATTCCAAAATGTCCACACCTAGCGTTATAGGCGAAAGGCATTATGGTCTAGCTCAGGAAATCCGACAGACACTTGCACAATATGCTGAACTCAAGGACATCATTTCCATGCTTGGTTTGGAACAGCTGTCGCAGGAAGATCGCAACGTGGTAGCCCGTGCCCGTCGCCTGGAGCGTTTCCTCACACAGCCGTTTTTCACTACCGAGCAGTTTACAGGTTTTAAAGGAAAATTTGTTGCTCTCTCAGATGCACTTGATGGCTGTGAGCGTATTCTGCGCGATGAATTCAAGGACTATCCAGAAAGCGATCTTTACATGATTGGAGCTATTGACGAAGCGGTAGCCAAAAAATCGAGCAGGGAACAGAAACCAGGCAAGGAACAGAAATCAAGCAGTGAACAGAAGCTAGGCAAGGAACAGAAATCAGGCAAGGAGTGATTATGAACTCGACACTCATGGATCTTAAGATTCTTCTACCTTTCCAGATTTTTGCCGAAAAGAAAGACGTATCCCGCATAGTCGCAGAGACTCGAGAGGGATCAGTTGGACTTCTACCACATCGACTCGATTGTGTCGCTGCTCTGGAACCCGGGATTCTTACCTATGAGATCGGGGAAGAGGGAGAAACTTATGTGGCAGTTGATGAAGGCATACTTGTTAAAACCGGCCAGAACGTGCTGGTTTCTGTACGTAATGCCATTGTTGGAACAGACCTGAGCCAGTTGAGAGAAGCGGTAGAGAGTGAGTTTCTAGCTGTAGACGAGACTGAAGAAAAAATTCGCTCAGTAATGGCAAAATTGGAAACCGGGCTTATACGCCGCCTAGCGGAGTTTCAGCATGGCTGAAAGAATGACAGAGGAACCTTCGAAAGGCGAACCATCTCTGGCTCGTCAGGTAGGGACAAAAGCTGAACGCAAACTCAGAGCACAGCGCCATGTAAACCGGACTGTCTGGCTTGGTCTTGGCATGATGGGGCTTATAGGCTGGTCAGTAGCAGTTCCAACGCTGCTGGGTGCTGCACTTGGACTCTGGTTAGATGAACACTATCCAGCGAGTTATTCCTGGACGCTCACGATGTTGATTATAGGTTTATTTATCGGCTGCCTGAATGCATGGCATTGGGTAACCAAGGAGCACAGGGAAATGCAGGAAGAACAGGAGGATAGCAATGAATGAAGCTTTAAATCTCATCTTGGCTTTAGCAGCTGGCTTTTTACTTGGAGCGGTTTTTTTCGGCGGACTCTGGTGGACGGTTCAGAGAGGACTTTCATCTAAACGACCTGCGTTCTGGTTCCTGGGAAGTCTGCTACTACGGACAAGTATTGCTGTAGCTGGATTCTACTTTGTCTCAGAAGGTCATTTGGAAAGGCTGTTCATATGCCTGATTGGATTTTTCGTTATGCGCCAGGTAGTTCTCAGGCTCACAAGATTGCCAGAGGAGGAGCTAAATAAATTGTCAAAGGAGGCAAATAATGCGGCTCAGCCCTGATGAGCTTATTTTCTGGCAGTCTGGTTTTATCAAACTCAACGCCACAATTGTGTATACCTGGGGGTTAATGTTGGTAATGGTTGTAGGTTCAAAAATTCTTACAGGCAAACTTTCCACAGGTTTGACTCGTTCCCGCTGGCAGAATGTTCTGGAAATAATTGTCACGACAATTTTGAGGCAGATTGAAGATATTGGTCTTGACCAGCCGCAGAAGTATTTGGGCTTTCTGGGCACTCTCTTTTTGTTCATTGGCATGGCTAACCTCTGTATTATTATCCCAGGCTACGAACCGCCAACCGGGTCGCTCTCAACTACGGCTGCGCTCGCCTTATGTGTGTTTGTAGCTGTTCCGCTTTTCGGCATCGAAGAGCAAGGAGTTGGTAACTATCTCAGGTCGTATACAGAGCCGACCATAATCATGCTCCCATTTAATATCATCAGCGAAATCTCCCGCACTATGGCTCTGGCAGTTCGTCTGTTTGGTAATATTATGAGCGGTTCTATGATCGTTGCCATTCTACTGACCATCACGCCGTTTATCTTCCCAATAGTCATGACTGCTCTGGGACTGCTCACTGGTATGGTACAGGCTTACATCTTCAGCGTTCTGGCTACGGTTTACATTGCAGCCGCCACACGAACCAGCAAGTCCAGACAAAAACAAAAAACTGGAGACTAAGGACTGAAACAACAAACTAACAACAGGAGAGGGTGTTATGGATAATTATTCGACTATAATCGCTGTGGCATCAATTGTCACCTCAGGATTTACGATCAGCATCGGAGTTATAGCGCCCGCGATTGGGGAGGGACATGCGGTTTCAACAGCGTTGAGTTCACTGGCACAACAACCCGATGCTTCCGCAACAATTACCAGGACTCTGTTTGTGGGTCTGGCTATGATTGAATCTCTAGCCATTTATTGTTTCGTGGTCTCGATGATTCTAATTTTCGCCAACCCGTTCTGGAGCCGTGCAATTACCTGAATTACAGAGGAAAATAGCCTATGCTGATAGATTGGTTTACCGTTATTGCGCAGGCGCTAAACTTCCTCATTCTGGTGTGGTTGTTGAAACGCTTCCTTTATAAGCCCATTCTCAACGCTATTGACGCACGCGAGAAAAAGGTGGCAGATGAACTTGCAGATGCCGATGCAAAAGAGGTAGAAGCGCAAAAAGAGAAAGAAGAATTCAGGCGTAAGAACGAAGAGCTTGACCAGCAGCGTGCTGCACTCATGAATCAGGCAAAGTACGAAGCTCAAACTGAGCGTCAGCGGCTTTTCGAAGAAGTACGGAAGGAAACCTCCTATCTGAGGACAAAACAACAGGAGGCATTAAAGAATGACAAAGAGAACTTAAATCAGGCAATCAGCCGTCGGGTTCAACAGGAAGTCTTTGACATAGCGCGAAAAGTCCTGAAAGACCTTGCTGGAACGAGTCTGGAAGAACGTACAGTTGATGTGTTTGTTCAAAGATTGCACGAGCTAAAAGGCGAGGAAAAGGAGCAACTGACTTCAGCACTTAGCAAGTCATCAGGTCCAGTGCTTGTCCGTACTGCGTTCGAGCTTCCACAGGCGCAGCGTGACCTGGTCAAAAAGGCGATTAAGGAAACGCTTGGTATAGAAATTCAACTCAGGTTTGAGACATCACCAGACCTGGTCAATGGGATTGAATTAACCACAGATGGACAAAAAGTAGCGTGGAGTATTGCAGATTACCTTACATCTCTGGAAAAAAGTATTGACGAACTTCTGAAAGAACAGCCCAGAAGTGAAGCTAAATCAAAGCCAGAATCTGAGTCAGAACCTAAACCTGATGACTCAAGATCAAAAACCAAACCCGAGGCAAAAACAAAGCCTGAGTCAACATCTGATATGCCTAAACCGGAAGAAGGGTCGGAAACCAAATCCAAAACTAAACAAGAATCTGAGAATAAACAAAAGTCCAAGGATAAACAGGAATCTGAGACCAAATTCGAATCTGAAACTAATCCTTCCGAGACTAAACCCTAATCCGTAATTAAGCAAAGTGCCAATCATAAGCCTGAGGAGTCTACATAAAGAGCCGATAGACATGGAACCTGCAAATCTAAAGGATGTTTTCAATATCGCTCTCAATGAAATCAGCAAGGTACGGGAATCATTTACTCCAGAGCTTACGCCTAGGGAAATGGGTACTATAAAGACAGTTTCCACAGGTATTGCCAATGTATCCGGCCTTCCTACTGTGGGTTTTGAAGAGCTGATAAAGTTTCCAGGTGAAGTATTTGGGATCGCTTTTAACGTAGACGAAGACGAAATTGGAGTTGTCTTGCTCGGGGAATACTCTCATCTGCATGCTGGAGATCAGGTTGAACGTACTGGCCGGGTTATGGACGTGGCTGTGGGCGGAGGGTTATTGGGGCGGGTTATTGATCCTCTTGGCCGGCCACTGGATGGGAAAGGACCTGTAATTTCCAGCAAGCGCTTGCCTATTGAACGTCCTAGCCCTCCGATTATGGATCGTTCTCCTGTAAGTGTACCTCTTCAGACAGGGATCAAAGTTATTGATGTGTTAATTCCAATTGGACGCGGGCAGAGAGAGTTGATTTTAGGGGACCGCCAGACTGGAAAAACTGCGATTGCAATAGACACTATCCTCAACCAGCGTGACTATAATGTTGTGTGCGTTTATTGTGCCATTGGCCAGCGCGCATCAGCCGTTGCTAGGGCAGTGGCAACCTTGAGGGAAAAAGGTGCGATGAGTTATACTATTGTCGTCGTGACTGAGGGTAATGACCCATCCGGACTAACTTATATAGCACCTTATGCAGCTACCAGCATTGCAGAGTTTTTTATGGAAGCAGGTCGGGATGTGCTGATTGTTTATGACGACCTGACCAATCATGCACGTGCTTATCGCGAACTTTCCCTCTTGCTTCGCCGTCCTCCAGGCCGTGAAGCCTATCCTGGTGATATCTTTTATATCCACTCACGCTTACTGGAGCGGGCTACTCACATGCTCAAAAAACATAGTGGAGGCTCGCTTACTGCTCTTCCTATTATCGAGACTGAAGCGCAGAATATTTCTGCATACATTCCAACCAATTTGATTTCAATTACTGATGGGCAGATCTATCTCTCGCCTTCACTATTCGAACTGGGAGTGATGCCTGCAGTTGATGTCGGCAAATCCGTTTCTCGTGTAGGCGGGAAAGCACAACTTGCTGCCTACCGTGGGGTAGCTGGTGATCTAAAGCTAGCCTATTCACAATTTGAAGAACTGGAAGCATTTACCCGGTTTGGTGCCAGGCTAGATGAAAACACACGCAAGATAATTGAACACGGGCGACGGATCCGTGCTCTTCTAAAACAGCCTGAATTCTCTCCAGTCCCTGTGCCAGATCAAATTGTTATTCTGCTTGCATTGAACGCAAAACTTTTTGACAGCGTGCCACTTGACAAGATGGCAGAAGCTGAACAGTCCCTGCGAAAGGCGGTAGCTGATATCCCAACCGAAGTGCGCGAGCGATTCAACGCTGATGCAGAACTGAGCGACGAGGATCGCAAAACAGTCCTTGAGTTCGCGCAAAAAGCACTGGAACGCTTTCAGCCTGGGACCGAATCCGAGACTAAACCAGAAGCTGAAACAAGTCCAGAAACTGAAACGGAGGAAAAATCCGGGTCTGAAGCTCAGAAGATGATCGAGGGTGAAACAAAATCGTAAGCTCAAACCGAGAGTGAAACAAAGCCAGAAGTCCAGTCCAAGGGTGAAAAACAGTTGGAAACCAAAGCCAAGGATTAAACAAAAACCAGAAGTCTAAATAAAGGGCTAAAAACAGTCAGAATCCAGATCAGAAGACAATTTCAGGCCAGAAGTTGAGGGGGAACCATGAGCGAAACCATGGAAAGTCTGCGCCGAAAAATCGATAGAGCAAACGATCTTCAATCGGTCGTCCGAACGATGAAAGCTCTTGCAGCCTCGAATATAGGACAATACGAAAAGTCAGTGAGTGCGTTGTCTGACTACTATCGTACAGTTGAATTAGGACTGGGTATATGTTTTCGGGAAATCGCACCCTCAGCCGCTCCTGCAGAAAGAAAAAAACAAAAAAATACCGCTGGGACAGTTGGCGCGGTTGTATTTGGTTCAGATCAGGGATTGGTCGGTCAGTTCAATGATATTATAGCCGATTATGCTGTCAAGAAATTAGCAGTTTTTCCAGACAAGGTTCAGGTTTGGGCTGTCGGCGAGCGCGTCAACTCACGTTTGGAGGATGCTGGTCTACCGCTGGTAGGGCTATTTGCGGTACCAAATTCCGTCAAAGCTATTACCCCACTTATAGGGCAGATTCTTGTGGAAAGTGAAAAACTCCGCAGCCAGGATGAGGATGCTGAACTTCATCTTTTTTACAACCGCCACAAAACCAGAGCTACTTATGAGCCTGTCAGTCAGCGGTTACTGCCCCTGGACGAGACCTGGCAACACGACCTAACCGAACTTACCTGGCCAACTAAGAATTTGCCTGAGGTCATAGGTAATAGTGCCGAGACCTTACGGGCGCTGATTCGCGAATACCTTTTTGTCTCCCTCTTTCGGGCATGCGCCGAATCCCTTGCGAGTGAAAATGCAAGCAGGCTGGCAGCGATGCAGCGTGCCGACAAAAACATCGACGAACTGCTTGAGGAACTCAATGGAGAATTCTACCGTGTGCGACAAAGTGGTATTGATGAGGAGCTGTTTGAAGTTGTCTCAGGTTTTGAAGCGCTGTCCAGATCCCGTAGTTCGGAATGACAAAAAACAATATGAGTCAACACTGACTTCGAGTAGAATAAGGAATCATGAAAATTGAATTTATGAGACTGGATGAAAAGACGATTATGAAATAAAGAAAGATAATTATAAAATAAAGAAAGATAATTACTGAGTAAGAGCGTCTTGTATCTGAGATATCTCGATTTTACTTCAAACATCTAAAAGACTATCAAGGGTATCTTAATTTTAACTGTTTAGATAATTATATATAATCTGAGTAAGATTTTACAGCATGAGCTGGTACGGGATAGATGCAGTAGACAAAGCTTTTTCAAGGACGAGAAAAGCGCTTTTTGAACCCTTTGATCTCTGGAAATGGGCAAAACTCACAATTATTATTTTTCTGTTAGGTGGAGTTGCCTCGAATTACGGGAGCTCGGGTACTAACTATAAAATAGGCTCAGAAGACTTAGAGAATCTCCCTAATATTGAGTCTGGTCAGATACCTGATTTTCCCTTTGATACACATGAGATTGCTTTCAATTATGTTTACGATGCATCATTTCCGGCAATTATAATAGCAGCAATAGCTTTCATTTTTCTCATAGTTTTGATTTTTTCCTACATTTCCAGTATCATGGAATTTGTTTTTGTAGAATCTCTTGTAAGAAACGAGGTAAAATTCTGGGCTTATTCACAAAGGTTCCTAGGAAAAGGATTCTATCTCCTGCTTGTGCGTTTGGCTCTGGGGCTGGTATTTCTCGCGTTCTTCGGAATAGCCATTTTTCCTCTAATCGGCAACATTCTCAAAAATTCCTCAGATTTTGCCTGGCCTACCCTGCTTGGAGGAATTTTCTGGTTCGCTGGTGTAATTATTGTGCTAATTCTTCTCGCTTCTGCAATAAATTCTCTTTTAAGCCTTGCAATTCCTCTTTCCATTTACAGGAATAAAGGAATCCTTTCGGCTTTTGGGCTTGTTTTCACGAATTTCAGAAAAAGCTGGCAGGAAGTTATGGTTTACTGGTTTATTAGATTCGTACTCGGGATAGGAATAGCCATTCTTGCTATTTTCCTTTTTGCGCTGACAGTACTAGTTTTAGGGCTTGTTTCCCTTATTTTTGACGCGATTCTGTACTTCCTTTTTTCGTCCATGGTATCAGAATCCCTTCTTTGGATACTCCTGATTCCCTTTATCGTTATAGAATTGATTTTGATTCTGGGGGTCCTGCTTTTCCTTAATGTGCCCCTTGCCGTTTTCCTGAAATACCACCTGTTGAGTTTCCTTGAAACCTGGTTTGCGGATGCCGATATTCCTTTTTTTGATTCTCCTGCACAGGAGCCTGAAACTGCCCTGGAGCCTGAAACCGGATTTAATAATCCGGAGCCTGACTTTTAAGCTAAATGTGGAAAATTCTGGGTCCTGAGCTTCCTTGATGTTAATGGGAAAAGCTTAGGGCTCTAAATCGTTATATGAATCGATTTCCAGAGTTTCATGTCAGCTTTAAGGCAAAATTCAATATCAGACACCCTTTAACTCCCGGATAAAGAAACTATGTTCAGAATCCCTGTTTTTTTAAATATAATATACTGCATGAAACTAACTATAACCTAGTAATTCTATTACCGGACAGTCATCCGGAAATTCAAGTCTGGGAGTTGAGGATAATGAAACAGGAGTTCATTGAAAAGTATTATCTGGGCAAAGAAGTTGAAATTGACATTGGGGGGAATACCACATACAGAGGAGTTGCTGCCGAAGTCAATGACGGGGTTCTCAGCCTTAAGTGGACTATAAGAGAAGAAGGCTACACCCATATTGATATAGAAAGAATCGCTGTAATATGGAAAACCATCAAGGGTAGAAGATAAAAACAAACAGAGAACTTTTTATAAGGGCCCCATATTCAACTATATTGGGGCTCTTATTTTAAATCTAATTCTTATTTGTGAAATGTCTTACCGGGCATTTTAGTTACTAAGTATATCAATCAATAGAGGAAGGCTGTCTTAATTGCTTCTCATTAATTGGATAATTCTTGTGCGGTTTTTGGACTCCCTTTCATAAAGGATACTTTTAGGCTACCTTTCTGAATCTGATATTATGGTCGTTTTTAGAAGCTTGTCCTAAAGATCTCCCTGAGCAAACATATAAAGACAATAAAAGAGTATGATAAGAGTTTGGAAATTAATACAAAGTTTGAAGACTGTTTGTTTTGTAGTTTTGATTCTTACAACTTCTCTTATTCATAGTTTAATGGATCTGTAAGTTGCTTTAAAAGGATCATAGAAGAAATAAAAGGTATGAACAGTTACTGTTGAGATATCCTTCAATTGACTTTAAAAAGGATCATAGAAGAAATAAAAATATTATCTTTCTGCCTGCATTATAACAAAGCTTAAATCAAGTACAGTAATTACTGAATAAATTGATTGGCGTACGGAAGATCCGTTTCTCTTTAGGACAGGAAAGATTCCTTTTCTGAATACGGATATTATATTCGTTAATTACTTATTTGAAGTTTAATATATAAGCGGCCGGTAGTAAAGTTTTCTAACAGTCTACTGGTTAGATTTTCTAACAGTCTACTGGTTAGAGATTCATTACTGATAGAGGTTCACAGCTAATATTTATTGGGCACTGTAGGAAAAAACCTACATTGACCACATTTCACTTTATCTAATCTTTCTTCAGGGAGACCCCCATATGATAAAAGAAATCACTGCCAAGTATAACGCAGAGCAAATCGAAAAAAAGGTAACGCAGCTCTGGGAAGATAGCGATGCATACCGAAAAACCCGGGAGCACCGCAAAACCGGAAAAAGGCTTTTTTTTGTTGACGGACCCCCATATACGACCGGGCATATTCACCTTGGAACTGCCTGGAACAAGATCATTAAAGATTCCATTCTCCGCTATTACTCAATGAATAACCGTAATATCCTCGAGCGTCCAGGCTGGGACATGCACGGCCTGCCTATCGAGGTCAAAGTCGAAGGCGTGCTCGGCTTCAAATCCAAAAAGGACATTGAGAGTTTTGGAGTAGAAAAGTTTATTGAGAAATGCAAAGAGTTTGCTATCACCCAGAAGCGGGCAATGACCGAGCAGTTCCAGAGGCTTGGGGTCTGGATGCAATGGGATGACCCCTACATGACCTTAAAAGACGATTACATCGAGGCTGCCTGGTGGACCCTCAAGCAGGCCAGTGAAAAAAACCTCCTGGACGTGGGCAAACGTTCAGTCAACTGGTGCCCGCGTTGTGAAACTGCAATTGCAGACTCCGAGGTCGAATATTCTGATCGGACTGACCCTTCGATCTATGTGAAATTTAAGGTCAAAGGCGAAGAAAATACCTTCATAGTTATCTGGACAACAACCCCCTGGACAATTCCTGCAAACGTGGCTGTTGCCGTGCATCCGGATTTTGAATACTCGAAATTCAGAGCAATCAGGCAGGATGGCTCTGAAGAAATCCTCATTGCAGCCACAGACCTGATCGAAAATGTCCTTAGACAGGGCAGGTACGTTGACTACGAAGTACTTGAAACAATGCTCGGGGAAGAGCTTACAAAACTTGAATACGAAAGCCCTGTTGGGGACCTGGTACCTGTGCAGAATGAGATAAAGCATGGTGTTTATCTTGCCGATTTCGTAACTGCAGAAAACACAGGCTGTGTACATATCGCCCCAGGGCATGGTATAGACGACTTTAATGTTGGTGTGAAATATAAGCTTCCAATTCTCTGCCCGGTAGGTCCAAACGGTTCTTATACTGAGGAAGCCGGGGAATACACAGGCAAGAATGTAAGGGAAGCAAACCCGATTGTCATTGAAGACCTCAGAGAACGCAACAGGCTGCTTGCAGAAGGGACTGTCTCGCACAGGTACGGGCACTGCTGGCGCTGCAAAACGCCTATCATTTATCTGGCAACTGAACAGTGGTTCCTTAAAGTTACCGAGATCAAGGATAAAATGCTTGAGGAAATCGATTCTGTAGACTGGTACCCTGACTGGGCAGGTTCAGCCAGATTCAGAACCTGGGTTGAAGGTGCTCGGGATTGGTGTATCTCCAGACAGCGCTACTGGGGAATTCCGATCCCGGTATGGAAATGTAAAAAGTGCGGAAAACTTGAGGTAATAGGGACAAAAGCCGAACTGCTGGAAAAGTCCGGGGCAGGCGGGGACATTGAACTTCACCGCCCCTATGTGGATAAGGTTACTATCCCCTGTGAATGCGGTGGAGAAAAAAAGCGTGTAGAAGACGTTTTTGATGTCTGGTTTGACTCGGCTGTCGCTTCCTGGGCTACTCTGAAATTCCCACAGACCAGGGAGGAATTCGATGAGTGGTGGCCTGCCGACTTTATCACCGAGGGACATGACCAGACCAGGGGCTGGTTCTATTCCCAACTCGGGGCAAGCATGGTTAGCTTTGGGCGAGCTCCATATAGGAGTGTGCTCATGCACGGCTTTACGCTTGACGCTGTCGGGAAGAAAATGTCCAAGAGCCTTGGAAACGTAGTTTCGCCCCTTGATGTAATCGACAGGTACGGAGCTGACACCCTGCGCGCCTATGTACTATCTTCAAATGCGCCCTGGGAAGACCTGAAATTCAACCGGGAAGAGGTGGAAACTATCCAACGCTCAATCAATATTCTCTGGAATGTTTTCAGGTTCCCGCTGCCTTATATGGCTCTTGATAATTTTGATCCTCTTAAGGTTAGCCTGGGTTCCGTAAAAGACGCGCTCAGGGAAGAAGATCGGTGGATTCTTTCAAGAGCTCAGTCCGTTGTCAAAGCCGTAGATGAAGCAATGAGCGGGTACCTTCTGCATAAAGCCGTGCGTGAGATTCTGGAATTTATTCTGGAAGACCTCTCTCGCTGGTATATCCAGCTTATCCGTCCAAGAACCTGGACCGAAGCCGACGACCCTGATAAGCTTGCAGCTTATTGCGTGCTCTATGAAGTCTACGTAACCCTTACAAAACTGATCTCGCCTTTCATGCCCTATCTGGCTGAAGAGATGTACCAGAACCTTATCAGAAACGTAGACCCCAATGCATTGGAATCAGTTCATATGTGCGACTGGCCGAAGGTAAATGAAGTCTATCTTGATCCGGAGCTTGAAGCAGCCATGGATACTGTACGCTCTATTGTGGAAGCTGCCTCAAATGCCCGCCAGAAAGCAGGAAGAAAGCTCAGATGGCCTGTATCCCGAATAGTCGTCTCTCCTGAAACTGAGGAAGCGGCAAAGGCTGTTGAGAGGCTACGCTCAGTCCTTATGGGTCAGACCAATTCCAAGGCTATTGTCCTGACGCCTGTTGCTGAGAGTTGGGATGAGCTTGGGCTTGAAGTAATCCCTGATCCTGGAAAAATAGGTCCTGTTTTCAAGAAAGACGCAGGAAAAGTTATCCCTGCTCTGCAGAAGGTTGACGGTTTTGCCCTGAAAAAAGCCTTTGCCGAAGCTGGCGAGTTTGAACTCTCCCTTGCAGACGGAACAACTGTCACAGTAATTCCGGGAATGGCGAATTTCAAAGAAACCCTGCCAGAAGGCACTGCAAGTGCAGAATCCGATGCCGGCCTTGTCTATGTCGATGCAAACCTGACTCCTGAACTTGAAGCTGAAGGGTATGCAAGAGAAGTTATTCGCAGGCTTCAGGACATGCGGAAGGAACTCGACCTTCTTGTGGACGAAAATATTAGCGCTTCGGTCTGGATAGAAGACGAAAGGATCTTGAAGCTTGTTGAAACCCTCAAGGACCTTATTGCAGAAGAAGTAAGAGCCGATACCTTTGACCTTGGCAATAGTATCGAGGTTTTTGGAGCCCTTGTGAAGGATTGGGATGTCGAAGGCATTGCCATGAAGATGGGAATCTCAAAGAAGTAAAATTAAGAATACTTTTAGTTTATTCAAGTAGCCTTGACAAGGCTACACGATTTTTCTATTTTTTCTATCTTTGAAGGATTTTCATCCGCATCTTTTTGTGTGTCTCTTTATGTTATCCATACTTTATTGTGTATAATAAGGAATCGGGGGACCAGTTTCAATGGCTTCGAATCGGTTATTTAATAGAACTATTTATCAATAGGAGATGGTAACCATGTCGAATCAAAAAACAAAAACTTTATATTAGAACTTTACGTACTTCTTGCCACAGCATTGTACATAGATGAACATTTTATTTCCGAAGCGAAAGCTACGGTAAAATTCCTTAAAATATTTCAAATTCTAAAAACAGTTTTGTTAAACTGTTCGAAAATTAAGATTTCCTTCCCAACCTCATTTTGTTTTCGAGGTTTGTTAAAAAATATCCATTTTATTAATCTATTTCATTAATCCATTTCATTTAACATTTCATTTAATCCATTTCATTTAACATTTCATTAATATTGCCCACGATTCGAGATGAGTTTATTGACTGAAAAAAAACTATTAATGGGTAATGAAGCCATTGCACTTGGAGCTATAGAAACAGGCGTACAGGTAGTTACCGGGTATCCGGGAACTCCCTCAACCGAGGCTCTGGAGACGATTATCCGGTATGCGGACAGGTGTGGAATCTACACCGAGTGGTCCAGCAATGAAAAGGTTGCACTTGAAACAGCAATAGGAGCAGCTTATTCCGGGGCAAAGGCGCTTGTGACCATGAAACAGGTAGGGTTGAATGTTGCATCCGATCCCCTGATGAGCCTGAGCTATATCGGGATAAAAGGAGCGCTTGTCCTGCTCGTTGCTGACGATCCAGGACCTCATTCCTCCCAGACCGAGCAGGATACGCGGGTTTTCGGGCACTTTGCAAATATTCCTGTCCTTGACCCTGCAACTCCTCAGGAAGCCTACGAACTGACAAAACTGGCTTTTGAGCTTTCGCATGAGTTCGAAATTCCTGTTATCCTGAGAACTACTACGCGGGTTTCCCATAGTTCAGGAGATGTCGAGGTTGCAGTTACAGAACCTGCGCTGGTTGAATCCGTTGATGAGGGTTTTGTAAAGGATAGGCGCTGGACGATTTTTCCAAGGCTTACTGCCGAGCGGCATCCCTGGCTTGAAAGCGTACAGGATCAACTTTCCGAGCGTTTTTCCGAACTTTCCTTCAACTCGGTTTCGGGATCAGGAAAAATCGGGATTATTGCCTCAGGCGTTTCAGCGCTTTATGTAAGGGAAGCCGTGGAAACTGTCAGAAGTTTTGAAGAGCTTTTCACACTCTTCAGGGTTGGGACGGTATATCCGTTTCCTGAAAAAGCAGTCCTTTCTTTCCTGAAAGGTATTGACAGGCTGATAGTGGCTGAAGAGCTTGACCCTTACCTTGAGGAACAGGTGCTTCAGCTAATAGGAAGAGCACATCTGTCTGTAGAGGTTTATGGAAAAAAGAATGGCTTTTTCCCTGTGAGTGGGGAATACAATGTAGACCTTGTCATTGACGGCATAAACCTCGCACTTGAAGCCTGTGGAGAGAGTTTGCGCCTTTCTCATGCTTTGCCTACCATCTCAGGAGAAAAGCTTCCTCCCCTTCCAGTCCGTGCTCCGACCCTCTGCGCCGGCTGCATGCACAGGACCGTTTTTTATGCATTCAAGCAGGCTGCAAAACAGCTTAAAAAAGAGAGTCAAGCTGATACGATTTTCTCGGGAGATATTGGCTGTTATACCCTTGGAAATGCCTATCCCCTTAATATGGTGGATACCTGCCTTTGCATGGGAGCAGGGATAAGCATTGCAGGAGGGCTCTTCCGTACAAATCCGAAAGCAAAACACGTAGCCTTTATCGGGGATTCGACTTTTTTCCACTCAGGCATCCCTGCAGTGATAAACGCTGTCTATAACAGAGCTGACATTACCCTTGCCGTACTTGACAACCGCACAACTGCAATGACAGGGCACCAGCCCCATCCTGGAATAGGCTTGACTGCGCTTGGAAGTGCTTCCAGAGCCATTAAGATTGCAGATGTGGTTCAGAGCTGTGGAGTTGAATTTGTAAGGACCGTGGACACTGTAGATGAGGACAGCCTGGAGAGTTGTGTAAAAGCCGCAAAGGAAGCTATGAATTTTAAGGGGCTGTCGGTTATAGTATTCAAAGGCAGGTGTGCAGGGATTATAAAACCTGACAAATATTACGAAATAAAGCCTGAAGCCTGCACAGGTTGTGGGTTCTGTATAAAAGAATTAGGCTGCCCTGCTCTTAACCTTGCTTCGGATAAGCCTGTTATACAGGACAGTTGCAGTGGCTGCGGGCTCTGTGCCCAGGTATGCCCGTCAGAAGCTATCTGCCTAGGAGGGGAAAAGCTGTGAAATATAACATTTTGATTGCAGGTGTTGGAGGGCAAGGGGTTGTGCTTGCCTCCCGCATGCTAGCGCTTGCTGCTATGAAAGCCGGATTCCATGTAAGCACTGCCGAGACCATAGGCATGTCTCAGAGGGAAGGTTCGGTTAGCAGCCATATAAGAATAGGAGACAAAATTTCCGGGTCACTTATTCCAATCGGACAGGCAGACTTGCTTTTAGGTCTGGAACCCGCAGAAACTGTACGAAATCTACCATTTCTCAAAAAAGGTGGAAAGGTTCTGGTAAATACCCATGCTATTCAACCTGCATCGAGACCACCTGGATGCCCTGAATATAAATCTGCAGCTTTGCTCTCATTTTTATGTGAATACTACCCTGATATTCTCTGCTCAGATTTCACAGAACTTGCAGAAGACGTAGGGACATATAGAACTGCAAACGTTGCAATGCTTGGAGCGGCTGTGGGCGCACGAGTCTTACCTTTTCCAGAAAGTACTTTAAGAGCAGTACTTGATGCTGAAATCCCCGAGAGGTACAGGGCTGTAAACAAGGCTGCGTTCGAACGCGCAATGAAATGTATTAGATTAATCTCCGGCACCTAGACTGGGGAGCAGAAGGTGAAATTACATGTATGAAGCATCCACTGAGGCTGAGCTTGACCCCAATGTTCAGCTTTACCATCCCGAAATCTCGGAAGAAGATACCTTTGCAAAATTGGAAGCACTGCTAAAGCGCATAGTTGAAAGCAGTCCATTTTACCAGAAAAAATTCAAGGAAGCAAATATTGATATCGAGAAAATAAAGTCGCTTGAGGATCTGAAGCTTCTCCCTTTCACGCATAAAGAAGAACTTAGAGACGCCTACCCGCTTGGGCTAAAAGCTGTGCCTGAATCAGAAGTCGTAAGGATCCATTCCTCATCCGGGACTACAGGAAAACCCGTAATTATCCCTTACACCCGAAAAGATGTGGATATCTGGGCTGAGATGATGATGCGCTGCTATATGCTGGCAGACCTTAATAATCTGGACAGGATTCAGATTACGCCGGGATACGGGCTCTGGACTGCTGGGATAGGGTTTCAGCTTGGAGCTGAACGCCTGGGAGCGATGTCAATACCTACAGGTCCAGGAAATACTGAAAAACAGCTCGAAATGCTTGTTGACCTGAAGTCCACAGCCCTTGCAAGCACCTCTTCCTATGCGCTCTTACTTGCTGAAGAAATTGAAAAGCGCGGGCTTAAGTCCCAGATTCAGCTCAAAAAAGGTATTATAGGTTCGGAGCGCTGGAGCGAAAAAATGCGCAGCCGAATAGAAAACGAACTCGGGATAGAAACTTTTGATATTTACGGGCTGACCGAAATCTACGGACCAGGAATTGCCCTTGATTGTCCTTTCCATGAAGGCATGCATTACTGGTCCGATCACCTGCTCTTTGAGATAATTGACCCAATTACAGGTGAGCAGCTCCCTGAAGGCACGCTCGGGGAACTTGTAATTACGACCCTAACAAAGGAAGGGGCTCCCCTTATCCGCTATAGGACAAGAGACCTTACCCGGATCATTCCAGGCATCTGTAAATGTGGCTGTCCTTTCCCAAGGATTGACAGAATTCTCGGAAGGTCAGATGACCGTATAAAGTTCAAGGCTGTGAATATCTATCCTGGCCAGATCGAAGATATCATCCTCAGGGTTCCTGGAGTAAGCAGCGAATATCAGATTCTGCTTACACGCAAAAACGGCCGCGATAGCTTGACCTTCAGGGTTGAGATTGAAGGTGCAGAAGATCCCACAAGGAAAGAAAAAACCGAAAAAGCTCTTGGAAAAGCCTTCAAGGACTTTATAGGCGTAACCGTGGACGTTGTGGGCGTAAAAATAGGGGAACTTCCCCGCAGCATGAAAAAGACGAAAAGAATAATTGATGAAAGGGAGCTATGAAATCCCATTTCAACCTTTCATCAATCCATTTCCCAATTATTTTCAATATTTCTCAGTTGCTTTTGTCTCAGTCTATCTTTCACTTGTTTTTACAGTGTGTTTTTATTCAATTTGTCCCCTCTGTATGAGACAGTTTTTCAGTAGCCTCTTTTTCTTTCTTAAGATCAGTTTTATACACAATAGTCCTGTATGGATACGGAAGTTCTATACCTTCCTTATCAAAGCGTTTTTTAATAGCTTCCCTGATTTCGTAACCTGAACCTGCTGCAACGCTTCTGTCTTTGAACCAGACCAACAGGCGAAGATTTACAGAAAATTCCCCCAGTTCAACAACACTTACTTTAACTTCTCCTCTCTCCCTGAAATCCGGGTCCACAGGATGAAGCACAGGAGAGTCAAAAAATCCCATTTTAAGCGTTTCGGACTTAATTAAACTGGGCTTTACCACGTTATATTTAACTTCCTGTGGAAGCATGACATTGGGATGTTTTCTAGCTTCTTCTATCATGATTTTTCTTGCCTGGTCAATGTCAGCATCATAACTTATTCCTATATCAATTGGCCAGATTACTGCAGGGTCTTCTATAGTCCAGTTAATTATGGCTTCATTGCTGATTATTGAGTTAGGGATTATAAGCCGCCTGTTATCCCAGGTTATAATAACTGTATGCCTGAGATTAAGATCCGTAACTTTTCCATATTCATTCATGATGTCCAGCCGGTCTCCGACTCTGAAGGGTTGAAAAATGGCAAGGGAAAGTCCTGCAATTATATTACTCAATGTATTCTGGGCTGCAAACCCGATAACAATACCAGCAATTCCTGCCCCTGTAAAGAGGGCAACCGAGAGGCTTCGAAGACCAGGAATACTGAAGATAACAACTACAATTCCTATAAAATAAATTGCTGCGACTACTACATGCCTGAACATTCGGAAAGATGTGGTGTCCATATGCAGCCTATTATTTGCTTTTTTGAAGTAGCTCTCCATAAGGCGATTTACGTTTCTTGCGACAAGGATAGTGACCAAGCCAATTAAAAACATGAATAAAAATGTACCAAAATTACCTGAAAACCAGGTAAATGCCTGATCTAATCCTCTGTCAAAATAAGACATATTTTCTGCAAAAGAAGAGGGAATTTCGAGGGTTTCCATGCTCTGCATGTTTGACAAGATGCTTTATATAAATATTGATTTTAAAAAGATGAAAACTGTAAAGAAGTAAGGTTATGGAAAGAAATATTCTAACTAAAACAGCAGGAAATCAGAGCAAAGATTTAAAGAAGAAATTTAAAATAAAATAAAATAAAAAATTTGGAAAGACAATTCGAAGTGAAAACGAGTTTTGAAAATTCGAAGTAAAAAATAGAGGAAAATTGGATTTAAATCTTAACTTATTGCTGTTATTATTGTTATTATCATTATTATTTTTAATTGATATCTAATAATAGCTTGTTAAAGTTGAAAAAACTAGGTTACATAAGATAATTTACATTTTTTATATGTTATTATTTGGCCTTTTTATTTTCCCTTAATTCAGGAAAGAAATTATTTTTTATTGGTTATTACCAAAAATCAGTTTTTTAATGATTTTTATTTGTTCTAAAAAGCCTGATTGTAGATTTAATCCAATTTAAGGATTTTTTTCCTCATTTTCATAGAAACAGTTATATATTTTAGGTTCTATGTATATATGTAAAAATAAAGATACATATAATACGTCTGCTGTTAAAAACCAATTTTTTGTTTTTAACTAAAGAGTTCTATATAATCTTATTTTTTAACTATTAAGAAAACTAAAATCAAGGTGAAACAAAATTGGCTTTTAATGACAGAAATTTCAGAAGGAGTAATTTCGGCGCTCCCAGAGAAATGCACAAGACGATCTGTTCTGATTGTAAAATTGAGACCGAAGTACCTTTCAAACCTGATCCAGACAGACCAGTTTACTGCAGAGAATGTCTTCCTAACCACAGGCGATTCTAAAGGTAATCGCTATCAGGCGCTATTAATTTTATAATTAGTTTTACATGAACGCCTGATTTATCTTCTCTTTTCGTTTTTTGGCTTATTCTCTTTGTTTCTTTACTCCTTTCCACTTGTGTGAAGTAGGAAAATGTAAGGACAAAATAACATTGAGAATAATGATCAGTACAAATCATTTAATTGTCAAATTATTAACTTTATACTTATTGAAAAATTAAACAAAGATCTACAAAGATCATCAAGGAGAAATTAATCTGGCTAATTACAGAAGCGTAATAAGAAAAAGAAGATTAGGATCAAGAAAATCAGCAAACTCAGGAGATACCCCTGAAGTATCCAGGGTACGAATTCCCCGCAAGGACAAAAATGAAGTCTTGGCAACAGTATCAAGCTTACTTGGCTCGAAAAGAGTAAGGCTTCAGTGTATGGATGGAGTTGTTCGCATGGGCCGGATCCCAGGCTCTAGAAAGAAGAGGATGTGGGTTCGCGAAGGCGATGTCGTCATAGCCAATCCGTGGGAGGTTCAGGATTCCAAAGCCGAAGTTACCTGGAAATATACAAGACCTCAGGTCGAATGGCTTGAAAGAAAGGGCTACATTAAATATTGATTTAAAGTACCAAAAATACTGACTTAAATTATCAAAGAAAAAAATACAATAACACCGATAAGGTATCTCAAATAAGGCATCTGAAAAAGGTGCCTGAAATCATTTTTCCTTTCCTCACAATTCTTTTCTTCACAATTCTTTTCCTTGTATTTTACATCTTTTCCTTGTATTTTACATCTTTTTCATGTATTTTACATCTTTTTCATGTTGCAGTCTGCAATAATCTCATGAATCCTTTTATAAAGCACCAAGGAAAAAATATCTTTTATATAAGCAAACCTTATCATTTTTTCACAACAAAGATTAATTAAGAATCGTTTTATATAATTATATCAATAAGCATGTGATGAAAATTTACAGGTGAAACCACATGATTCACGATGATTATATGTTAATTCTGGGATCAAACATATACGCAGACCAAGTGTATACTGTATCATATCAGGCAGATAAGAACATGGGAGACAAGATACCTTTATTTACTCTGGAAAACTGCGATAGTGATCTAATTCTTACGACTGAGATCCGAGATAAAGACTCCGAGCTCATAGCAAAAATCGACAGAAACAAGTTTATCCAAATCAACGAAAAAGTTGACGTGCAAGGAGAAATCAAAAAAGGAAATGGTCTCACGTTAACAAGAAGAGAGAACGGTGATTTTATTTTCAACGCCAGAATCACAGAAGATGGATACGTAGCAGTAAGCGGAATTTATTATGTTGAAGGCAAGAAAATTCATATAACTGATCGTATAGTGGAAATAAACGATACGCCCAGGCAAACCATAAATGGTGTAAACGTGCACAATACTTTTTTTGTTGGAAACTACGATATTACATTAACCGATGATGGTTTGAGTTTTTAAGGAGAGCTTATAGTATCTACAATTATTAAAGAAGGAATTAAAGAGGGAACTAAGATCTCTTTTCTGACATCTAATTCACTTTTTGCAGATTTAGAAGGAGCATTTTAGAAGGGATATCTTAGAAGACCTATCAATTTCACATTTCATAACATTTTAAAATATATAAAATAATAATCAGTATTATAATTAATTCCTGACAGCCGATAAAAGATAAGCTTTTCTGCTACTTGGACTGAGCAGTGAATCGAAAACTGTGTCTTTTATATAGATTATATTAAAAAGAGACGAAAAAGTGCTCTCTATTTCAGCCTTTGAGACCCTTCTAGGCAGCTCGTACTCTCCCGGTTCCTTATCAGAGAAACAAAGCATGAAGTATTTGCCTTCATCCTTGAGTACCCTGTGCACCTGCCGCGCAAAAACGGGTCTCTCCTCATCCGTCATTACGTGAAACAAACCGGAATCAATGACAATATCGAACTCACCCTCCGTAAAAAGCCTGTCCATCTGTAGTACGTTTCCTACTACAAAATTTACCTTAACATGGCGCTCCATAGCTTTTACTTCTGCGCCGGAGATGGCATTTTCAGCAAGGTCTATACCCGTGGCGTTACAGCCATTCATAGCTAGCATTATCGCATTCTCACCCCGGCCACATCCGATGTCCAGAGCTCGGCCAGGCTTGATCTCTCCACTTTGTATAAGAGCTTGAAAAGCAGGCTGGGGATGATCGACGTCCCACGGCGGCGTGCCCTTATATACGTCATTCCAGAACAAGTTTATCCTCCTCAAAGCTAAAATATTAAGTTACAATTTGATATATGGTCGATAAAGCTTGATCTTAATAACTTTTTTGGGAAACCTCTTTTTTAGAAGCTCTAGGTAGTTTTGACAACAACTGTGAATCTCCCGGTTTTTGTTTGAAAAGCTAAGTTAATGCATGTAAAAAATCTATTATTCCTTAATCTACGGATCTTTGTAGATTTGGAAGGAGCCCTTTACAGGGGTTTTTATCAAAGTGATCTTTTCCTTTGGAGGACAGTTATCTGATTGAAGTGGTGTTTTTCAAGAGGGTTGTAATCAAGGAAAGTGTCAGAAATTGGATCACCGGATACGAAACAAGAAATCATTCACGTAATCAATTCAGTTTAACTATATTTTTTCCTATTGGCAGTCTGCTGAGTTCTTCCCCGGGTACGTTTGTTTAGATAAGTTTCAGAAAAATAGAATTGAAAAACCCGTGAGTTTTGCAGATTTAAATGGAACACTCATTAGGACGACAATTTTACTTTATCGAAATCAGCCGGAGTTTGAATTTCAGGCATTATTATCTGTCTATAAGATTTTTACTATAAAACAATTTATAGACCTGACTATAAAGAATTTATAAAGAGTTCTCTCACATGAGGTATATAATTATAATTTTTATAAAAACAATTTTATATTATATAAGCATGTATTTGTCTAAACGCATGTTTACAAGAAGCATACGTTTACCTGATGTTCTTCGAATGTCTGACCTCAGGCATGCAAACGGTGTGCTATCGCAACAAACGTACTATGCTGGTGTCAGGAACGGAGATGGGATATCTGAAAGGGGACAGAACATTCTGCATAAATAGTTAAAGACCAGTTAAAGAGTAGGAGACTAAAGAATGACTAATTTCCGTCTAATTCATGGTCTTTAACAGGCAAGCTTCTTTCATATAAAAATTGTCAATTTTCGGGGGAATAAGCTGATGAAAGCTAGATTGGTATTACTATTGATTATCTCGACAATGCTGATGTTTGCAACTACGGGCTATGCCCGGGAAGGTGCTACATATAGGGCTACAGCTGTCATGAAAGATGCGAAGGGCAATACCGTGGGGATGGCCTCTTTTACTGAGGAAGCCAATGGCCCAGTTCACATAAACGTCAACGTGAGAGGCCTAAAGCCAGGTTTGCACGGTATCCATATCCACAATAAAGGGAACTGCATTGGTCCGTCATTCACTTCTGCCGGCGAACACTACAACCCTCTAGGCAAAGAGCATGGTCTCAATAACCCAAAAGGCCCGCATGCAGGAGATCTGCCCAACCTCAAAGTAGGAAAAGATGGTACAGGACATATGAGTATCACCACCAACCGTGTTACACTGTCACCCGGACCGAACACGCTATTTACTGCCAACGGTACTTCACTGATCATCCATGCTGATCCTGACGACCAGATTACCAATCCTGCCGGCAACAGTGGCGCACGGATTGTCTGTGGGGTTATCGAGAAAAAATAATCTGTAATTCCATCTTCGCAGAATACAAACCTCTTCAAACCTTCTCAAACCTCCTAAATTCCGCTTCAGCACCACGGCTTCAGTTTCGCTTCGCTCAAGCGGCTTACACTTTTTAAATATAGGTAAAATCGAAATACACTTTTTCTTTAAACTGTGATTTTTGCATATTTAGAAGGGACACTTTGCAGGATTTCTTTAGATTAAGCGATTCTTTCTCTCTTGGAAGGGATTTTCGGATTCAAGCAAAGTTTTTTAGATGAATTATGGATTAATAATAGTTATCAGAAACCTCAGTTTTTCAGCATGGTTCACAAACCTCGAACTTTTCTCAAGGACTGAAGATTGGGGAATCTTAAACCGCCGAAAATGAAGAATTCTTAACCGTCATTGACAATTGCAAAGAGCAAAATATTGGAGATTTCCTAAATGGACATACAAACAGTAATAAATGCAATTGTGACTAATATAAAAGATTAATATATTGAACAGTTGGGATATCGATAGTAAACAGTTGGGATATCGATAGTGAGCAGGTGGGATATCGATAAACTTCTAAAAGTAAGTATGAAGAATGAAAAGTTGAAAGAAAAGATGAAAGGAATGAGTCATTTCAGTGAAAATTCCTCTCAAAATTGTAGTATATTAATGAAGTTCAAAATTTAGCGCTGAATATTTTACGATGGCTAACCATTAGCTACTTTTATTAGCTACTTTTTAAGCTCTATCCAATCTGATCAATCCTCTTATCCCTTTCTCAAAACTCTGGGCTTTGCGAGAGGTTTATTAGGGAGGATTATTAGGGAGGATTAGTTGACTCACTTCTTAATCCAGAAGAACAACAGGTTTGATCAGATCCCTTGGTTTTTCTTTCATGAGCATGAGAGCATCTTCCATTTTGTCGAATCCTTCGAATACGTGGGTGACCATTTTTTCTGGTTTTATTCTTCCGTAGGTACATAGGGCTGCCATTCTTTCCATTCTCAGACGACCTCCGGTTGTCAGGCCACCACGTATGTCTTTTTGAGCCATACCCGATCCCCATTCAATACGTGGAATGGGAAGTATGTCTCCAGTTCCGTAGTAGCTGATATTTGATACCGTGCCTCCGGGTTTTACAATTTTAATCGCATCTGAAATTGTGTTTTCATTTCCTCCTGCTATGATTACAGAATCCACACCTTTTCCATTCGTCTTTTCGAGGATCTGTTCAACAAGTCCACCTTTTCGGTAATCAATAACTTCAGATGCTCCGTATTCCAGAGCAAGATCAACAGTGACTTTCCGACTTCCTACTGCAATGAGCCTACCTGCACCAAGAATACATGCACCTGTCACTGCCATCAGACCAACAGGACCAATTCCTATGACTGCAACTGTAGAGCCAGTTTTAATGTTTGCCATTTCTGCACCCTGGATTCCAGTAGTTGCCATATCTGATAACATGACAGCTTGTTCAAGGGGCATTCCTTGTGGAAGATGAGCTAAATTCATGTCTGCATCATTTACATGGAAATATTCGGCAAAGACTCCATTTTTGAAGTTTGAAAACTTCCATCCACCAAGCATTCCATTTGAGTGCATAGGTACCCCATCCTGTGCCGCCATGGATCGCCAGTCAGGTGTAATTGCAGGGACAATTACTTTATCACCTGGTTTGAAGTCTTTGACCTCTGATCCGATTTCTTCTATAACACCTACAGCCTCATGTCCTAAAATCAAGTTTTTGCGGTTTCCAAGCGCACCTTCCCAGACAGTATGAACATCTGATGTACACGGCGCGACTGCAAGAGGCTTCACGATTGCGTCATATGGTCCTGCTGAAGGTCTTTCGGCATCAATCCAGCCTACTTTTCCAATTTCAAGCATTGCAAATCCTTTCATATTATTACCCCAACCTTTTCAAAATAATTATCTTTAAATGTTTTTTATAGTAACCCGCATATTAATCTGCTGTAGTGGTATTTATAATTACTAAGGATGGAAATTCGAATCTCATTTTCAATTTAATTCAGTTAAAATATATTTTTCCTGCTAGCCGGTCTGCCCGAACTCAAAAAGAAATTAAATCTTCCTGAATACGTTTGTTAAGATGAAGTTAAGAAAAGTGAAATTGAAAAACTCGTGAGCTTTGTAACTTTAAAAGAAGATACTTTCTTTATCTGTCAGTATAAGTAAATTGTTATGGATTTCAGTTAAAATGAAGATTACTTATCAAGTTTATCAAAAGAATATACTTGTCTTGCTTTCTCATATCTAAAAATACCTCATTTACCTTCCTGACGCCAGTTCAACTGTTAGAACCTCGATAAGTAACTCTTTTTTAATATGCAGAGATGATTAAGATCTCCATTCTGAAAGTGTATGGAGCTTTTTCGATTCGCTTGTTGTCTTTTGTCTGTTGACGCTTCACGAATACGGTATTAATTTGTTCTGATAAATATTTTATAAATGGTAAAAGAGACTTTCAGAAAATAATTTTTAATTAAATATATTTATAGCCATCTCACTCATTTTATTTTAGTCTCTGGGAACTAATGAGAAATAATGACACTATTAAGGCTTATGTGTTAAAGATTAGATAAATCATAGAGGGAGATAAATGAGGAATAAAGAAAAGCTATATTCAATAACTTTAACTTCAACAATTTTGGTGTTCTTATTCTTAACTTCAATATCAACTGCAGCATCTGCTGTACAGGAAATTCAGCTTACTCAAAATGGTTCACAAGCATCTACTCCTGCAATTTACAGGGATAATGTCGTATGGTCAGATTATATTAATGATTCAGGGATAATTCACCTGTATAACTTGACTACTTCAAAAGATATCCAGCTTGATTCATTTCATGGAAGCTGTCCTGCAATCTACGGTGACAAAATTGTATGGCAAGATTATCAAATCTGTGGAGATAATAAGGATTACAATCTTTCTGTTTACGACATCTCAACAGCTGAGAAATTTCAGATTACTAAAAATGTATCTAAAGATAGTATTCCTGCTATTTACGAAGATAAGATTGTGTGGCATAATTCTCGAAATGGATTCTATGATATCTACATGTATAATCTGTCCACATCTACCGAATATCAGGTCACATTCAATAGAGACGCACGTTATCCCGCCATTTATGCTGATAGGATAGTATGGACAGAATATCATAATGGAAATTCCAATATTTACATGTACAACTTATCAACTTTAAAAGAGACTCAAATTACAAACAGTGAACTTCGGCAGTTAGATCCCGATATATACGGTAATAATATTGTATGGGCAGGTGACCGTGGTGGACGGCGTCACAGTCTAAATTCAGACATTTACATGTATAATATCTCAACTTCAAAAATAACTCAAATTACGAATAGTGAATCGGTATCTCAACCTAAAATATATAAAAACAATATAATATGGATGGATAGCCGCAATAGGAATGGTTCCTCTGATATTTACATGTATAATATTTCCATGGAAGAAGAGACTCAGATAAACACAAATGGATCAACTCAAAATAGGCCTGCTATTTATGAAGATAGGCTTGTATGGCAGGATTGGCGTAATGGATATGGACACTCTGATATTTACACTTGCATCGTTCCAACAATAGTAAAGTCTCCTGTAGCAAACTTTTCTGTAACCCCAGATGTAGGATTTGCTCCACTCTCCGTGCAGTTTACAGACTTTTCACGAAATTTCATATTAAGATCATGGGACTTCAATAATGACGGAATACCCGAATCTACAGAAAAAAAACCTGTTTATATATACACCGATCCTGGAAATTATACTGTCAATCTGACAGTGAGCGATGCAAATACTACTGACTCAAAATTATCTACAATCTTAGTATTTCCTGAGCAACTCGTGGATAATCAACTTGTCCTAACAGAGACCCAAATTAGCACAGGTGGGGAAGCTCCATACGGTTTTTCTCCTGCAATTTACGGGGACAAAGTAGTTTGGCAGGATTCTCGCAATCATTTTGGCAATCAAGATACAGATGATATCTATATGTATGATCTCTCTACTAAAAAAGAGACTCGAATAACCACTCCTAATAATGGATTAGGAAATAGACCGGATATTTATGGTGACAGAATAGTCTGGTATGATTGGCGTAATGGAAGGCATATATACGTGTACAATATCTCCACATCTAATAGATCTAAGATCTCTGTCAATGAATCAGTTAGTACTCCTTTAATTTATGGTGACAAAATAGTATGGAAAGATTGGCGTAATGGAGATTGGAATATCTATATGTACGATATCTCCACTTCCAAAGAGACTCGGATTACTACCAATGAATCAGTCCCAGGAGGTTTTGATATCTACGGCGACAAGATAATTTGGCAGGATTTCCGCAATGGAAAAAACTATGAGAGTAGCGATATCTACATGTATAACTTCTCTACTTCTAAAGAAGATCAGATTACTATTGGGAGATCAGTATATGATCCCAAAATCTATGGCGACAGGATAATTTGGCAGGATTATCGCGATGAAAGCCGCCCTATTCACGTATACAATATTTCTAATTCTACAGAAATCCAGATAAGCTTCCCAATTAGAGGAGGATCAACGAGCGAACCTGACATCTATGAAGACAGGATAGTGTATGCAGATTGGCGTAATGGAAATTCTGATATTTTTATGTATAATCTTTCCACTCAGAAAGAAATTCAGATTACCACCAATAAATCACGTCAGAGTTATCCTGCAATATATGGGAATAGAATAGTGTGGCGGAATTATGGCAAATATGATACTGATATTTACATGTGTACTATTTCATTAAAGCAACCTGGAATACCTGTTGCAAATTTTAGCGCCAATGTTACAAGTGGCTGTGCTCCTCTTTCTGTACAATTTACAGATTTATCAGAAAACGCAACAGAATGGAAGTGGGATTTTGGAGACAATGCATACTCAGCAGAAAGAAATCCTGTACATACATACAATAAAGCTGGAGGGTATACCGTCAGCTTAATAGTCAAAAATGAAAATGGAATGGATATGAAAGAAAGATCTAAATATATCTCAGTATCCAGCTCGAATGATAAAAGGAATTAAAACTAAAAGACGACAGGTAACCGGTCAAATCTGGCGAAATATCGAATAAATCCACTTGCCAGATTTGGAATCTACCTTTTTGTTTACTGTTTTTCAGCGAGAAGTATCTTGAATTCGACCCTTCGTTTTTGTAATATCATTTGGATTTCTCATGCTTTTCTTTTTTCATATATTCTCTTCAATTCTTTTTCTCGAATACGTTTATAAGAAAAAGGTTAAGGAAAAAGAACTGAAAAACCCGTGATTTTTGCAGCTTTATAAGGGGCACTTTGCAGAGCTTCTTTAGATTAAGAGATTCTTTTCCTCTCGGGGAGATTTTTCTGGTTCAAGTTATTAATTTCAAGTGAATTATGGATCATGTAATGATGTAGTAAAATTGGTTTTGGATAACTCAATTAGAAAACAAGGCATTTATATAGCAGCTTTAATAAATAATGCTATATAAATGCCAATTTATATATTGTAAGAAAATTGGCAATTATATGTGAAAGTTGGGGGCACTTAAATGATAGAAATTACAAATAGAGCTGTTACAGAGCTTAAATCTTTATTTGATGCAGAAGATATCGCACAACCAGCAATACGTATCTATATAACTGGATCAAGTGCAAATATTCAGTATGGATTAGCACTTGCTGATGATATAAATGACTATGACGTAATCACGGAGAACAATGGTATCAAAATAGTCATGTCGCCAGATGTGGCGGCTGGCTTTTCTGACGGTAGCATTGATTTCATAGCTGACAGAAAAGGTAAAAATTTCATAATACAAAATGCTGACTCTGACACTTATGACAACTGGGAAGAATGTAATATATGTGATGCAGAGTAAAAATATCTGTTATGCAGAGTAAAATATTGAACAAGCTTAATAATTGATTTTAGGATAAGTTCTAAATATATTTTTCCTGCTGGCGGCTTACTTAAACCTTTCCCAAACACGTTTATCAAGAAAAGGTAAATTAGAAATCCGTGAGTTTTCCAAGTTTAAAGGAGTTTAGAAGGAGCCCTACACAGGGCCTTTTTGATAAAAGCGATCTTTCCCTTTTGGGGAGAACTTTCCAATTTAAGTGAACTTTTCATCACGTTTATTTCAGTTTTAATATATTTCTCTGGCCGGCGGGCTACTTGAATCTTCCTGGAGTAAGTTTGTAAGAAAAGAGAACTAAAAACCCGTGATTTTGCAGATTTAGAAGAAGCACTCTGCAGGGTCGATCTTTTAGATCAAACTGATTCATTTCTGTTAGAGGATTGTTTTAAACGTGAAAACCTGTTAACCAAATTCTGTTTTCAGGATATCAGAAAATAGTCTGTTGTCACTTCTGCAAACTATATCTGGAAAATGTTCTTATTTGAGAAATTTGTCTTCGTCTTTATAGGTGCTTTTATATATTTTAAGCCTCATGTATATTGACAAATAATGATCCGTATAATAATTTGTTATTAAAAACCAATTTTTGTTTTTAATCAAAGAGTTATATACAATCTTATTTTTAAACAATTAACAAAAAATAAAACAAAGGTGAAACAAAAATGGCTTTTAATGACAGAAATATGTTCAGAGGAAATTCTAATTTCGGCGCTCCCAGAGAAATGCACAAGACAAAATGTTCTGATTGTGGTGTTGAAACCGAAGTGCCTTTCAAACCTGACCCAGAAAGACCGGTTTACTGCAGAGAGTGTCTTCCTAACCACAGAACGCCCAGAGAAAACCGCAGATACTAAGCCCGAATTTCGTTTCGAGATCACAGGAAATCGGAGATTTTCTGGGAGTTGCAATGTAATCGCAACAGCACGAGGTCCGTTTCGCTCAAGCGGACTTACACTTTTACTTTTTTAAATATCTTATTGTTAGAATCTGCTTTCTTAATCCAGAGTTTTTGCAGCTTTAAAACGAGCCCTTTGCAGGACCTTTTTTGATCGAAGCGATCTTTTCCCTTTGGGGAGATTTTTCTGACTCACATTTCATCCAGTATACGTTTGATGGTTTTGCTTCTGAAATACCTTCTTTAACAGATAACCAGACTACCTTCAGATTTACTCCAAAATAAGCGTGGATCAATTTATCCCGTATGCCTGCAAGATCTTTCCAGGGTACGGAGGGGTATTTTTCACGTGCTTCATAGGGAATATTCTTTGTTGCTTCCCCAATAATTTCCAGAGCCCTTATTACTGCAAACTGAGTTTTACGGTCGGCAGCAAAATCTTCGAATGTCCAGCCGCTAACAAATTCTTCTGCTGCTTCTATTGCATCATACATATCCTTGACATAGTCTTTTGCTTCGCGGATCTTAATCCCTCTTCAGACGGCTTCAACTTCTCTCATGATGTGTTTACCTATGTTCGGCTTTAATGCATCCTTCATAACAAGGTCTACCTTAACGCCAAGAGCCTCCGAAAGGTGGTTTTCAAGGTTGACAAATTTAAAAATAGTAGGAGTTTTGGAAAACTCAACGAGTATGTCCAGGTCGCTTCCGGGTTTCTGTTCTCCCCGGATATAAGATCCAAAAATCCCCAGGTAACTAATATGGTATTTTTCTTTAAGCTCAGTGAGCATTTCATGGAGTTTTCTAATATATATTTCAGTGTCTTTTCGGTTTTCAGGCATTTTTTTAGACTCGTTGTTTTCCTCTTTGGTGTGTTATAGTAATTTGTTGTTGTAGTATTTATAATTACTAAAGAAGGAGGATGGAATTTTACTGTATTTACTTTCAATTCTTTTGAAATAGATTTTTCCTGCCAGCGGTCTGCTTAAATCTTCTCCTAAAATTGTTATAAAATCAAAATGAGGCTGAAAAAACATTTTTTATGTTTAAAGAGGTCAGAGTTAGAAGGAGCCCTTTAAAGGCTTAAAAAGTTATATTTTAGTTCTTAGAGGAGTAATTCAGGGACTTTCATCTGATTTGGCTTTTTTTACAAAATCCTTTACTGGCTCAGTCTGGAAGACTGAACCGTTTTAAGACTGAGATCAATAAAATTAATATACTTATTTGATGACAATATAGGACGCTCCTTCGTTTTTGTGGGGACAAAAATAAGGAGCATTTTTACAATTTTATTTTTATAAATTTTTGGGTAAAAACAGAATTTAGAGGATTTCTACAGAGCCCCTTTACTATAGTTTCTCCTCCATCAAAGCCCTGATTCTGGATTTTCACGATAGAGACAAACAGAGGCACAGGGATCTTCATTAATCCTTTTGAGTATGTAAGTTTTATATGGGTTAAGTTTACTGGGTCCTGTTAGATGTTTTAAGGTTCTGGCTGCGTCTTAAGATTGTAATATTTCTTCACAGTTTTCCTATCGTGATCTATTTGTCTGGCGATTTCACTGATACAGAAGCCTTTTGAATGCAACACTTGTATCAATAATCATCCTTCCTTTTTCAGTATTATTTATGATCCTAAATCTTTTCTCGAGGATTGGAAATTGGGGAATTTTAATCCGGCTAAAATGGGGAATTATTCGCCGGCATTGATACCTTTTTCTAATCCTGTATTTTTACTTATGTTCTCTAACTCTTTATACAAAAGAATACCAAGCGTATCTTCGGGACTGAGGTTTAATTCTTCAGATATTTTGGTAAGTATTTCAGCGTTTTTTTTCGATAAAAAAACAGGTTCTACTTCTGTTTTACCCCAGTGTAAAAGTACAACTTTCTCGATATTCATTTTTTTTATTTGTTTAACACAAAATTCAATTCCGTGACTCCGGCTGCTGAATATTTTTTCGTCACATAATTTATCAAGCCATCGTGCAAGCTCATTGTCCATCGAAATAGTAAATCGTTCTTTCATTACTAAATCATACTGTTGCCTCTAATATAAACAATTCTATGATTTTAAACCCAATACAAAACTATTTATGTGAATTATTCATCATACTATATGAAATATTCACCAAATAAGATGAACTAATTTATATAAAAATATCGATATGGTTTAGATTTTCCAATCTAACAAGAACCATAATAGAGAATTAACCTCAATTGATTCCCAATAGAAAATTAATCTCAATTGATTCCCAAAATATTTTTTTTCGTTTTATGGAGTAATTGCTATATAGTGTAGTAAAAACTTCACTACATTATATATACATTTTTAAAGAACTATATATCGAGTTAATAAACGGAGATTATAAATGGCCAAAGTCGTAAAGAAAAAAGAACAAATTAACGCCACAGTATCTCCGTGGATCAAAAAACAGTGCCTGGAACTAGCTAAAACTCCCGAATTTTCTAGCATTTCCGATATAATATCTATAGCATTATCTGAATTTTTTGGAAAATACGAGTATATAAAAATTAAGGAATTAAAGGAACATGAGACTCGAATTCCTGATTTGCTTGAAGTCCTAATGAAAACTAAAGAAGGTCAAGAATGGCTTAAATCTGTTTATGAGATCAAAACTAAAAAAATCAATTATTCAAGTGAAAAAGATTGTCTTTTAGAACAAAATATTGAAGGTCTTATAGGATTCAGAGTAAAAGAAAACTTTGTACCAATATTCATAGATGGAGATCTCGAAGGCGTCACAGGTTACGATAAAGAAGATTTTCTTTCCGGTAAAGTTAGATGGGTAGAAATAATCACACCCGAAGATCGTTTATTAGCTTGTGAAAATTTAAAAAAAGCTATGTATGAGTCAGATCTCTCTACCGAAATAGAGTACAGAATATTAAGAAAGGATGGGGAAACAAGATGGGTTCTGCAAATTCTCCAGAAACTTCCAGCTGGCTCCAGATCACAAGGATGTGTACAAGGTTTAATTCGTGATATTACAAAAAGAAAAGCTGCAGATTTTACTCTTAAAAAAACGTATGAAGCTCGTATAAAAGAAATCCACCACAGGACCAAAAATAACTTGCAAGTAATCTCGTCTCTTCTCAGCCTCGAAGCTGACAGATCTACCGATGCAAAAATGCTTCAAGCATTTCGGGAAAGCCAGAATCGGGTTACTTCCATGGCTCTGATTCATGAAGAACTCTACAAAGGAGATGAAGTAAATAATCTTGACTTTGCAGATTATCTCCAAAAACTCACGAATAATCTTTTTCATTCATACAGATTAAAAAATGAGGAAATCAGCCTGAAGCTTGAGCTTGAAAAGATATACCTAGACATAAATACCGCAATCCCACTCGGAATTATTGTCAATGAACTGATCTCAAATGCTCTGAAGTATGCTTTTCCAGCCCAAAAAGGCGGAAAAATCCATGTAAGTCTTCATACAACAGAAAAATGTGAAAAAAGACATAAAAGTATCAGAAACTCAGAAACAGAACAAAACTGTATAAATAAAGAAAAATTTCAGTTTATTTTGATAGTATCTGATAATGGTAATGGATTTCCGGAGGAGATCGATCATCAGAATACGAATTCTCTCGGGCTCCAGATTGTGAATATTCTTGTTGAACAAATAGAAGGTTACATTGAACTTAAAAGGAATAACGGAACTGAATTCAGCATTTACTTTAACAAATTGGTATAGAGATCTTTTTATTTACTTTAGCTAATTATACCTTAAATAGCTTATATACGGAAGATTTAAGATATTCTATAACTCAAAAATAAGTAAGGGAACTTATCTATTCACAATGAATCCATCTTCTGTGGGGGGCGCAGAGTATTGGATGAAGAACTGAAATTTAGAATTGTGATAATTTTAACAATATTGGTTTTTGGCTACAGTTTTTATTTAAGTCTTGATGATGAATATATTTTTGGAGCTTCCATATCAGATGAATCTGTTTTTGAAGTCATCCTGACAACTGGTATTAAATATAAGTTTTTAATAGACGGTGGATTTTTTGGTGGTCCTTTGTGTCTCGATGTTACAATAAGCAAAGGTTCTTACGTTTCTTTTGAGGAAAGCTTCAGGACAGATCCTATGGATACATTTAAGGTTTATTATCCTTATGAGCCGATGTTTACCGTAGAAGAAAATGGTACTTATCAGGTCCATGTCAACCCAGGTAGTTCTGGATCGTGTAAAATTTCAATTTTTGACGTACACAGTTAAAATTTATTGGAAATTTAGAGTAAATTTGCATAAATAATTGTAATTCAGAAAAATAAAAATTGAAAAGCCCGTGATTTTTGTAGATTTAAAAGGGGCACTTTGCAGGGCTTCTTTAGATTAAGCGATTCTTTTCCTCGTGGGGGATTTTTCTAATTCAAATGATATTTTTCAGGAAAATATAGTTTAAGAGATCATCAGAAAACTGGACCGCCGAATTCGAAATGAAAATCTTCCCTGTTCCCAGTTAAGTTGAAATATATTTTTCCTGTCGTCGATCTGCTTAAACCTCTCCCGAATCCTTTTGTATAAATAGATAATTGAGAGCCTGTGTGACTCTCTTTAACCTGAGAAGTAATACTTTGCAGAGCCGGTTAGTTTTTTATGATATTCTTTTGAGATTGTTTTAGAGTCATCAATATGATTTTTTCCTGGAGTGGTCATTTTTGAATTATAGGGTAGGTTTTTCAGGCGACTTATATTTTCAGAAGCTTAAGAGAGTGACTGTCATCTCATTTAAGAGAGTGTGCCTTCATTTTTAGAGATAAATTTATATATTTCAAGCTTCATGTACATGTGTTGATAAATAAAGATCCGTATAATCATCTGTTGTTAAAAACCAATTTTTGATTTTAAACAAAGAGTTCTATACAATCTTATTTTTAAACAATTAACAAAAACTAAAACTAAAACAAAGGTGAAACAAAGATGGCTTTTAATGACAGAAACTTCAGAGGAAATTCTAATTTCGGCGCTCCCAGAGAAATGCACAAGACAAAATGTTCTGATTGTGGTGTTGAAACCGAAGTGCCTTTCAAACCTGACCCCGAAAGACCGGTTTACTGCAGAGAATGTCTTCCTAACCACAGGACGCCCAGAGAAAACCGCAGATACTAAGTGTTAAGTGTTATTTGTGTAATTAAGTTTACATCAACACTTATTTCTTTTCCACTTTTTAAAAAGAAACTTAACTCGAAATATTTTTTTCTTAGCTCGTGAATTTTACAGATTTAAAAGGAGCCCTCCGCAGGGCCTTTTTCCGATTACTTGATTTTACTTTGCTCTCCTTGCTAAAAAAGTAGAACTTTCTCCTCTATGAAATCTAAGCTCGCCTTCCATTATGTCTTTTTCTTTTATCTTTACCCAACCACTACCAGAGACGTGGTCGCACTCCTCATTTCCTTCCCAGGTAAATTCAAATCTTTTGCCATCAGCATATTCAACGATCCTTCCGTCAATATCACCATAAACTAAACCAAATTGAAAATGCCCCATGTTGTCTGGCTCTATCATAATATAAGCCTGAACGTCTACATTGAAATAGTCCTCATCCTATAGTTCCATTTCATAAATGTGCCATGTCCCTGTGAAGTCCATAATTTTTACTTTCCTTTCTTGCGTAAAAACATCGCTATACAGTATCAGGAATTTGAAACTTTAGAATACTATTTATTCAGTTAGATTTCAGATTTAAAGTGGCACTTTGCCGGGCTTCTTTGATTGAAGTGAATTTTTCTGCTGGGAGGACTATCTAAACCAGGTTTAAAGGGCTAAAATAAATCGTAAAACGAGACCATATAATTCAGATAAATAGAAATTAACTATTTCTAAGGATCTACAAAGCCGAAATTTTTATATTCAATCTTTGAATTCGTTTGTCAATTCATTACTTAAGTAAATGTCTCGTAGAAATTGAATTCGTTCGGTTTCAATTTCTACCAAGAAAATATTTTCGGTCTTCCCTTTTTATGATCGTTTCCGCATCCCGAATACTGCAATCAAGAGCACAATTGTAGTACTAAAAAATCCAAACCCTGGGGTGGCAGGAATTTCGGATTTTGCATAGACATTCAATTTTGACCCACCACCATCAAGCGTATGCCATTCGGCTTTCTTCCCATTGACAACATCAGTGTTTGATTCAATTATTTTTCCTGGCATTTCGAGATAGTAGTGAGTTTCGAAAGACTCTACATCGGCATCGTAGACCATATATCCGTCAACTTGTTCTACGACTATATTTTCATCAGGAACTCCTGAGATTTTGACTTTGACAGTATCTCCATTCCGAACTTCTGAGTATTTTCCACCTTCGTCAGCGACATATTGCCTTAACGATTTACCTTCTTTTTCCTTTATATGTTCATTTACTAGGGAATATACGGTAGTGCTTGTTTCCATTGTGATATCAAATTTATCAAATTCGCCTTTTTTATCCACTTTCACATCATATGTGAGTGAAACACATCCACTAGAAATTACTACCAGAATCAAAGCTGCCGCTATTGCGATTTTCTTAATTCAAAATTCCTCAAGTTTGTTTATCCTTTTAGGTAATGGGAAAACTTGGCTTTAATTTTTCTATTTTATATTTTAAATTCGAACAGTGACCTTATTATTATCAAGCTTAGGAAAAAAAGGTTTTATAGTTATATTTTTTCAGATTTGACTTGGAAACATTAACTTTGAGCTTTATAGGTCAAATTTATCGCTTAATTTCGGAATACTATTATACAAGATTTTATAATTTTTATTATAGATTAATTTGATTTTTTAAAAATTAATCTGAATAACGGTTGTTAAGTGAGGTAATGTTGTGGAAACGAATAAAGATAAAAAAGACCCCCGATCTACTAGGCTTGTATGTGCAAAACTCTATGAAGGAGGGTTACTTAGTTCATATGAAATATTTAGTAATATTAAACGAAGACCATGCAAAGGCAAAAGCCCAGAGTTCGAGTTAGATATAGATAATATTACACAGCATGCAGAGGCAGCCTTCACACACCATATACAGTATACTTTAATAGCTATCTTACTTTCATTTCTGGCACTTATTTCCGGTTCTACACGATCTATTATTTTCGCGATACCTGCTATCTGCTTATTATCAATAAAAAGAGTTTGGGACAGAGATATTGCATTAAAACACTTTTCAAAAGGAAGTTATGATAGCAAGTATAATTTAAATAAGTCTTCAGACGAGTCAAACATAATAAAAGGGCTCTTAAAACCTTTTTGTAATTGGATGACAAAGAACAATATAATCTCTGAGGAAGGTAAACAAAAAGATCAGAATGTTGTAATATTTGGAGATTATTTCCCATTTTTAGGTGCAGGAAAAAGAACCCGAAATTGGAATTTTGTAACTGATTTATCTAAACCAAAAAAAAGTTTAGATTCTTTAGTTGAATCACAGAATAACCAAGAAAAGGGAAATAAAACTAGTGAATTATCTTTAAGAGAATTGTACGAGGCAGTGTATAAAAGAATAAATGCAAAAAATCTTCCGAATCTTTCATATAAATTTATCTTATTTGCAGATGGGAATAAGGAAGATGAAGTCAATTTTCTACTAAAAGATAAGTTAAAACCGTGTGCATACGATGAAAAACTTCAAGCACTTACTGACCAATTAGTAAACGAATCAAAGGAAAGTGCTCAGCCTGAAAATATTGAATCGTTTTTTGAGATTTGTGAAGAAGGCATCTTCAAGGACTATAGGACATATTTGAATATAAGTCACCATGACAAAAACAGATCAACATTACTCTCTACATTTCTCCGCTTTTCAAAAATAGAAAATGAGTTATTCGCAGAGTGTTCTTTTTACGTTTTAACTCCAATTGACGAAAATATATATAATATAGATAAACTTCCAAGGAGCAGTAATTTCTTTATTAGCTCTACACTTATTACTGCTGGTCTGATAATAGTTTATATTCTATTCTCCAAGTTGCCATATATTGGATCGTTATCCACTATTATTTCAGCTTTAGTTTTGCTTATTTTTTCTGTTCGTCCATTAGTTGAGATATTGGCACTCAGAGCTAAAGAAACAGAGTATAATTTTGATATTGAAGAAGTTATGAGAGGAGAACCTCACAATTATGGACTTCTGCAAACATTCAGGGAGACAATTTCAAGCTCTGATTACAAGAACTATTTTGGTGCTCAAGATATCATACTGATCCAAAATACTATAGAGAATGCTATTATAGACTCTGTAGCAGACTTATTAGATGCTAAAGGAATAGACACGTCTTTTATTAGAAGCGAAATGGTTTCCTTTATTAACAAAGGAATAATGCAGTTTGGTGGGAAGATGGAAAATTCACAAGTTGCCTTTGGAGACGGAATTAAAGTAGCTCAGAAGATGCAACAATTTACGCAAAAGGTATTTAGTGCTTCTAAGGAGGCTTAAAAATGAATAAAGGGATAATACAGTTTGGCGGAAACATGGAGAATTCACAAATTGCCTTTGGAGATGGAATTAAGGTAGCTCAGAAGATGCAAAAAAACATTAAGGTTATAGAAGAGGAAAACAAAAAAGATATAGAAGATGGTTTGGAAGCTATTAAGAGACAGTTAGAAGACCTAAACTTAAGGTTATCAGAACATAAAAATTCTTTGGATGAATTGGGCAAAAAGACTTTAATTCTTGAAACTGAGCTCAAAGAGGAGAAACCCAATAAAGAAAGGATTAAAAGATGTCTAACAGAGTTATCTTTGATAGCTTTCCAAACTACAACCACCACGAATAATCTGTTGCATATATTATCTGCGTTCAAGTAACATTAAAAGCAGTAGTCAAAGTGATGCATTACTAAAAACGGTAGTGTTTATGAAATAAATATATTCTTTGAATCGGCCAGGAGTAGAAGTTTTTCTATATCTGGTCATTAATCTTAATATATTTAATATATAAATACTGTTAATAGTAGTGATCTGAGAAATTAAACTCTTTTATTTTTTCTAGATTAATTTAATTTAAATATATTTTTCCGGCCGTCCTTTCTCTTAAATCTTCCTCAAATTCTTATGAAAAAACCAGAGAAAATTGAAAAACCATGATTTATACAGATTCAGAGGGAGTCTTTCACAAGGTCTTTTTGATAAAAGTGATATTTCCCTTTTTGGGGAGGAATTTCTAATTCAAGTGAACTTCTCTTCGCGTTCATTTCAGTTTTAATATATTTCTTCGGCTGGCGGACTGCTGGAATCGTCCCCGAACACGTTTGTTAAGGAAAAGATAAATTAAAAACCCGCGAGTTTTTCAGATTTAAATGGAGTTTAGAAGGAACCCTTTGCAGAGCTTTTTTGCTCGAAGTGATCTTTTCCTTGGGGAGGGATTTTTCGAATTCAAGTGACATTTTTCAAGTGAATTATGGAGCAAGAAAGCTGTCAAACTGGACCGCCAAAGTTGAAAAGAAAATCTTCCTGTTTCCAGTTCAGTTGAAATATATTTTTCCTGCCGGCGGTCTGCTTAAATCTACCCAGAATACGTTTGTAAAGGAGATCATCCTAAAACACAGAATTTGCTTCTTGAATCTTATATCATAAATAATCGATCAACTTCTTGATCCAAAAAACAATTGTGGAAATTGTTAATGAGTATAAGTAAAATGACTTTTGGGATGAGCTCAATAATAAAAAGTCTCAAAATATAGGGCAGTGTTGCGAATTTGCTGTAAATTTGAAGTCAAGTTTTTATATACTGTAGAAAAAAATTGATCTATTGGTATCGAATTTTCAACTCAAGAACTTTTAAAAATTTATAATTTTACAGAAAATTTGGCACACTGCCAATATAGAGTTACCCGAAAAATGAAAATAATTTCTCTCTGTTTAATTTATTGAGAGTGGTTAGTTTTTGATTTGTCAATTATAACATCAGGATTGAGAGTTGGAGAAGAAGAACTAAAAACCGTTGTAATTAGCACAACTTCTCCTGCCAAGTCTTTCCATAATATTTCTCTTTAAGAGAACTATATGGTTTACCCTCGGCTACGAAGAGCCTCAAAGTCTTTTCAGACCTTAATGACTTTAAGGGGATAACAAACCTCCCATTTTAAATAATATCCAATATAATATATAGTTATCGAGGGATAAATTTATGGGTAATTTACCACTTGTAAAATCAATTAAAGTTTCTTTCATAAAAACATTTACTTTAACTAATTTCCTAGAAAAATTTCAAGATCTTGATCAACAATTTAATTTTTTGGCTAACTCTGATGATTATTCCGTGTACTATAAAAGTTTGGAATTATCCAATAGCAGTGCAGAGAAAAAATCGAAACCAGAGACGTTAGTTGGTTTTGGATCTTTAACACCTTTAAAGCGAAAGCATACATTACATAGTTACTGGAAATACTTTCGGCTAACTTTGGAAAGTAAAGTAAATAATACCAACAACGAGCTTTTTCTCATTTTGCCACTCAAAACAAAGATTTGTACTAAATCTATACACGCCGCTAATCAAATTATTCCAATAAATATCTATACTTACCTTTTTCCTTTTGGCTCTTGTTGTATAAATATGGAAGCAAATATACCTATATTGGAGGATAATAACTTTAGTAAATTACCTAAATTAATATCAGCTATAATGACAGCAAGGATTAGTGATGAAACTTGGGGAGGGTGTTTCGAATCCTATTCGCTTCATATTGTAAAAAAGCTTAATGAAGCGTTATTTGCTGATGAAAATGGGTTTATAGGAGAAGATAAAAATATTCACACACTTGTTTTTTTAGAGACTGAAGATTTTGGTCTTATAGTCGATGGTCTCGATGAAAAAATAGCTGTAGTAGCAACAATGAGAAGGAATAGCATAGAAGAGATCTCTTATCAGCCATTAGAGAAGATTAATGAACAAATTGGATGTGTATTAAAAACTTATCACGATGATGAAATAATTCTCTTTACCCCTTTATGCACCTTCATTTACCCGTCTTTTACTTGTATAAAAAAGAAGACAACATTACGATGCATGCATGATAACTACTGCAGTTTTCTTAACGTAATTTTTGCTGTAAATAAATTTCTGAAAGATTCATTTTTAGTAAACAAAAAACTCCCTGAAAATCTTCCCCAAAAAAGAGTCCAAGAAATAGCTAAATGTTTTACAACATCTTTCCCCGTAAGTTGTGAGGGTTATTTCAATAATGCGTATTTCTCAGAATTATTTGACCCGATAGCTTCAAAGATCGGCTTAGATAAGCGTCTTGAAATCATTAGGAGTGAACTCAATGGTCGAGATTAATTGGTTAAATGGTTTTTTGGGAATTCTTGGACTGATAAGCGGTTATTTGTTGAGACGATCGGAAAAAATTGATGACAGGAGAGATGAAATCTATTTGAAGTTTCTTCCTTCTTTAAACTATAATATATCTTCTTTTGAACAAGTTAAAATTATTTTTCTTTCTAACTCCCAACTGCCTAAATTTATTGAAAAATTAGAATTTGTTAATACAAAATTAGAAGAACAACTTTATTCGAGTGAAATCCTATTCTTCGAAGAAAATTTCCAAAATAACCTTAGAGATTTCAGTAGAGATTTAAGAAATTTCCAATTTAGACTTGAGGAAGTTGAGGATAGCAAAGCTACTATTCCAAACCTCATATATAGTTTTCAAAATAAAAGTAAATTCCGAGGTATAGACCTTGGTAAGCTTCTAACAGATGCAAACAATATTCAAAATATAATAAGATCAAAAATGAAACGTTACAAATTATATCCATATTTACTAATAATAATCTCCTTATTGTTTGTTATTACTTTTATTACTTCCTCATTTAAATAAAAAAACTGATGTTAATAGTAAATTTTCACTATCCTGGAGATATTAAAAAGTCTCAAAATTTATGATCCTCTTGAGGGATTTTTCTGATTTTAGTGAAACCCCCCAAACAGGATTGTTTTTCATTAGAGCTATCCAAAACTGGACCACTGAATACAAAATGGAAATCTCGACCCACGCTCAATTCATTTGAAATATATTTTTCCTACCAACGGTCTGCTTAAATCTGCCCCGAATACATTTGTTAAGATAATGCTAAGAAAAGTGAAATTAAAAAACCCGTGATTTTTGCAGCTTTATAAGGGGCGCTTTGCAGGGCTTCTTTAGATTAATTGATTCTTTTCCTTTATGGGATATTCTGATTTAACTGAAACCTGTCAACCGAAGCTTAATTATTCCAAAACTGGACCGCCGAATACGAAATGAAAATCTTCTTCCTTACCAATTCAGTTTTAATATACTTTTTCTGCCGGCGGTCTGCTTAAATCTACCCCAAATACGTTTGTTAAGATAATAATTAGAAAAGTGAAATTGAAAAACCCGTGATTTTTGCATTTTTAGAAAGGGCAATTTGCGGGGCTTCTTTAGACTGAGCGATTCTTTTTTTCTGGTGGGGTTTTTCTGACTCTTAATAAAATGAGTAAAATAAATGTTCATTTCCTACTTCTTTTATTTCTAATAGCGGCTTTTGTGCCATTGATGAATCCATATAAATCATCCGGTTCAATAAAAGCACAATCCCTAGATTTAAGACCAGTTTTTTCAATAACTTTTTTTTCAGCTCTCTTTTTTTTGTCGTCCATCCCGACAATTTTTGCACGTTTTGAGACGCAACATGCTTTTAAGATTAATCCTTTACAATAGCTATTGTTACAAAATTCTTTTTTGGATTTTAATTTATTAAAAGTATTTATTATCTGATCTGCTGCCTTATCAAAATCAGTCCCCTTTGATTCAATAATAGTAAGTGAGTTTTCTCCTATACCATTGTCTGTGTAATAAATTAATAAATCACAAATGTTTTCTCCAGACACATTCATGTTAAAAAATTGTCTAAATTGCGACTTTGGATTATTATTTTCATCTATTACAAAAAAATCAATCTTTCAGAATCTGGACTTTTTAACCTTATAGATATATTCGGGCTATCTGCGCCTTTGTCTTTAAACGAAGTTTCTTGTATATAACAGGATGTAACTAACATATTGAATGGCATGGATACCCCTCATTCAATTTCATAATATATTTCAGAAATATCCCTACTTACTTCGCTGAATGAGTCTAAATCAATGTTACCATTTTCTCCAAGAATATTTTCAATACCTTTTTTTCCGAAATAGTAGACTGAAACATCTTCCTTAGAAATGAAAGCATCTCTACTTCCTAAATAAAAAAGGCTTTCTAAGTCTTGTTTTTTACTATTATAAGCTTTAATTAAACTTTCAAGATGATTTGTCATATAAGGACTATGAGTAGTAATCATAACCTTGATCCCTGAATTTACAAGCATAACTAAAAATTCCATAAATCTTGCTTGGTTTGCGGGATGGAGATTCATTTCTGGTTCGTCGATTACTAGAAGTTCACCTTCATTTAAGAAACATTTAAGGTATATTGATAAAGGTGTTAAATCTTTAATTGTGGAAGACACAACAGACATTTCAAGAGGGAGATCTTCCCTTTCTTTAAACCTGTAATAAAGATTAGATACACCATCGATGACCGCTCCTTCTTCGTACTTTAGTTTTCCTCCCATTACTTTTGTTTCAAAAATAGTTGATAAATTAAAAAACTTTTCCAACTTTTTATTTTCCATCCTTTCTTTAAGGATTTCATTCATCTCAGATGGCTGCTTTATTATAAACAATAGATTTATCATATCACGTATTGGATAAGGCATTAGAGTTTCTATCTCATTATCTTCTGAGGAGTTATCTTCCAAGGAGTTGTCTTCTACTTTTTCATTGTTTTTTTCTTCAATTTCCATTTTATCCTTTATTCCAGAAGCTAAGAGAACCACAAATCCAGTTCTTTCAGCAGGTAAATACCTTACGTTTCTGTATAGAGATTGGTTCATATATTGAAAGATGAACCTACATAGCGAATATCTTATATGCGTTGAGACTTCTTCATTTATTTCAGTAGAAACGTCAAAAGAAATCACGGGACTTTTTTCTTCCTTATGTATTTTTAAAAACGATTCTTTCTCTTTGTCAAAACATATTTTCACATTAATAGATTTACAGAGAAGTTTATCCAAAGCATATTTTGCTTCATTCTGTGCATCAATTTTGAACGATAGATCTTCAAATGAGACTGTATTCGTAGCTAAAAATTCGCTCATCCACAAAGGTGAAAGTTTTGCAAGATTGTTGAAGTAAAAATCCAAATTGTTTTTAAAAAAGCTAACGATGTCAATACTCGCATTTCTATTATTCAAAAGTGTTTCTATCGTTTGTTCAATTTCTGCATATTTCTCTTCTAATGAACTGTTGAGGTAAAGCTCTGTATATTTCCCCCAACTAAACTGACTAACAATGCTGGAGATTCCATAAGCTGTCCAAGTTTTTCCGGAATTATTAGGTCCTATAAAAACGGTCAATGGCTTTATCTCAATTTCGCCTTCTTTTATTGCTCCCATTCCTCTAATAGAAGTCTTCACTGGTTTTCCCTCAATTTACTTTGTATAAAACTACTTTGGACAATTTGCAACGAAGTCTTTTGAAAATTTTCAATTAACTAGTACTGTTTTAATCTTTGAATAAAAAGATTTCTTTTTTGATCGTCTTATTTGCTAATTTACTTGTATCCTTTGGCGCGAAAAGCAATTTAAATATTAAGAGAAAGTGATTATTCAAAAAGATTTTGACAAGAATTTAAATTTTACAGAAAAACACTTAGACTCTCTCAATTAATTCTTAAGTTTTTGTATTTTATTGCAATTACCATTTTATCGTGGAAAATCCACGTTGAGGCTTGAGATTAAAACAGTTTAAGCACAAAACAGTTTAAGCACTAATCCCTTCAAATCTAGAAAAGACTACTTTATCAATTAATCTGACTCTTGACAACAAAATGAAACAAAACGTTATAGGACCAACCAAAATAAACAAAAAAAGAAAATTTTCTGCCTCTTTAAAACCTAAAGAGCAGGCAGAAATCTAAAGAATCTTCAATTTTATTTCTTCATAACCTTCTGGTACATCCTCGCCTGGAACCCGTGATACTTCGCAAATCCTTCTGCATCCTTCTGGTCAATGGTCTGGCTGTCAAACGAAACCAGATCCTCAGAATAGAGAGCATTCGGCGAGCTGCGGGCAAGGATAGTAAGTGCGCCTTTGTAGAGCTTCACTTTCACTGTGCCTGTAACCCTTTCCTGGGATTTGTCGATAAAGGCGTTGAGGTCGGCAAAGAGGGGATCGTCCACAAGGCCTGCGTATGCCATTTCGGACCACTGGTCGTCGACGATTTTCTTGAACTTGAGTTCGCCGCGGGTCAGGACGAGTTTTTCAAGGTCGGCGTGGGCTGCCAGAAGCACGGTTGCAGCCGGGTGCTCATAGTTCTCGCGGGCTTTTAAGCCGAGCACGCGGTCTTCAACCATATCGGTTCTGCCGACTCCGTTTTCGCCTGCAATTTTATTAAGCTTCTTGATAAGGTCGTAGCCGCCGAGCTTTTCGCCGTCAAGGGAGATTGGAACTCCGGCTTCAAAGCCTATGTCAAGAATCCTGGGCTGGTCAGGGGCTTTTTCAGGCGAGGTTGTCCACTCATAGATCTCCTCAGGTGGGACAAAGGAGGGGTCTTCAAGCCTGCCGCCTTCGATGCTGCGGCTCCAGATATTTTCGTCAACGCTCCAGGGCTTGGATTTTGTGGCTTCGACCGGGATTCCGTGCTCTTTTGCGTACTCGATTTCCCACTCGCGGGTCAGATTCATTTCCCGCATCGGGGCAATAACTTCCAGGTCAGTTTGGCGGAAAACGGCCTCGAAACGGAGCTGGTCATTGCCTTTTCCTGTGCAGCCGTGTGCAAGGGCAACTGCGCCTTCTTTAATGGCTGCCTCAACCACCTTTTTTGCAATTAGCGGACGGGCAACCGATGTGCCCATAACATAGCCCTCGTAGTTTCCGTTGGCTTTGATCAGGGGAAAGATGTAATCTTTTACGAATTCTTCCTTTGCATCGATCGTGTAATGCTTGTCACTGATCTTCTCGGCTTTTTCATCAGCCCGCCTGATTTCCTCTTCAGGCTGACCCACATCGACTGAAATTGTAATTACTTCATCGTATCCGTACTTTTCCTTGAGGATGGGAATGCACACCGAGGTGTCAAGCCCTCCCGAATATGCAAGTGCAACTTTTTTTGCCATGCTATTACTACCCCTTTTGTGGATTAAAATAAATAAGAGTGATAAGTAACTTGAGATAAATCTTCATGCACTATTAGATACCTAGTTTAGATACCTAATTTAGATACAAATCTAATAGGGTTTAATAATATTCAATTGTTTGAACTAATTTAATAATCTAAACAAAAATATATAAAGATGGCAGGCAAGCCATCCTTTTTTGTTCTCTCTGATTCTTCCGGCTTTACTCTATTCTTGTCGGTTTTTACTCAATTTTTACTTGGTTAGGCTTTGCTTTCCTGTTCCATCTCTTTATGGTACTCGTTGATGGATTTAATGGTAAGGTCCTGTCCCTTTTTCATGGTCTCGATGGCATCAGCTGCGGCAATTGCTGCCTGGATTGTAGTTATATATGGGACCTTGAAATCCACGGCTGCCCGTCTTATCCTTGAGCCGTCCCTTCGTGACTGCCTGTTTGTCGGAGTATTGATTATAAGGTCAACCTCATCCCTGCGCATCATATCTATAACATTTGGGCTTCCGTCGTGGACTTTCTTTACCACATCCATGAAGATCCCCTGCTGTGCAAGATAATTTACAGTGCCCTGTGTGCCCATAAGTTCAAGGCCTGCTGCCTGCAGTTTCCTTGCAACCTCAACAAGTTCGGTTTTGTCTTCATTCCTTATGGAAAGGAAAACTTTTCCAGTAAGAGGGAGCACATTATCGGCTGCAAGCTCAGCCTTATAATATGCCCTTCCAAAGTCATAGTCAATACCCATGACTTCGCCTGTACTTTTCATTTCCGGGCCAAGGACAGGGTCTGCACCTGGCAATTTATCGAAAGGCAGAAGAACTTCTTTAATTGAAACATATTTCGGCTTTGGTTCATCCGTATAGCCCAAATTTTTTAAGCTGTGCCCTGCAATAACTTTGGCTGCAATCTTTGCAAGTGGAATTCCTGCGGCTTTTGAAACAAAAGGAATTGTCCTGCTTGATCTGGGGTTTGCTTCAAGCACAAAGACCTTTCCATCTTTTTCTGCCATCTGAAGGTTGATCAACCCTTTGACCTTGAGGGCAAGAGCTATCTTACGAGTATAATCCCTTACCTTAGAAAGCACGTCAGGCGAGAGACTCTGGGGCGGAATCACACAGGCTGAGTCTCCTGAGTGCACCCCAGCTTCCTCAATATGTTCCATTATTGCGCCTATAAGCACATCTTCCTGGTCGCAGACCGCGTCAACATCGATTTCATTGGCTGCTTCAAGGAAGTCGTCAATAAGGATCGGGTGCTCCGGAGAAACCCTAACCGCCTCTCTCATATAGCGTTCAAGGTCGATTTCATCGTATACTATCTCCATTGCCCGCCCGCCAAGCACATAGGAAGGGCGTACAAGTACAGGGAAACCGATCCGTTTTGCAACCTCGATTGCTTCTTTCTGGGAAGTTGAATACCCGCCTTCAGGCTGTGGTATGCCGAGCTCCTGCATAAGGAGATAAAATTTTTCCCTGTTTTCGGCAAGATCCATGTCTTCAGGATCAGTGCCCATTATCACGGTATCAAGGTCGGTTCTGCGCTTCAATTCTTCCTTAAGGGGAATCGCAAGGTTTACCGAGGTCTGCCCTCCAAACTGCACAAGGACTCCGTCAGGTCTCTCACGCTCGATTACATTCATCACATATTCAAGGGTCAGAGGCTCAAAAAAGAGTTTGTCCGATGTGTCGAAGTCTGTAGATACGGTTTCAGGATTATTATTAATGATATGGGTCTCAATGCCTTCTTCCCGAAGTGCAGTAACTGCATGAACAGTACAGTAATCAAATTCGATTCCCTGCCCAATCCTGATTGGGCCTGCTCCAAGAATGAGAATCTTCTTTCTGTCTGTGGGACTTGTCTCGCAGGCATCCTCGTAAGTAGAATAATAATAAGGAGTAGCTGCTTCAAACTCGGCTGCACAGGTATCTACCATTTTAAAAGTAGGCATGATTCCAGCTGAATGCCTTAGGTCGCTTATCTCCTGCCTGGTCTTGCCAGTCAATTCGGCAAGACGAGTATCTGCGAAGCCCATCCTTTTTGCTTCGCGCAGAAGTTCAGGAGTAAGATCTTCTGCCCTGATGCGTTTTTCCATGTCCACGATCCTTTTCATCTTTGAGATGAAGAAGGGATTAATACTCGAAAGTTCAGTAATTTGCTTTATCGACATGCCTCTCTCAAGTGCGTGGAAAACCACAAAAAGACGCTCACTTGTAGGGGTCTTGAGGAGAGTTTTGATTTCAGATTCTTCCCAGTGATTTATTCCCAACTGGCTGTCAATATCCAGGGACTTGAAAGCCTTTAGCAGAGATTCTTCAATTGTCCTGCCAATTGCCATGACCTCTCCTGTACTTTTCATGGCTGTGGTCAGAGTTTTGTCTGCAGTTGTGAACTTGTCAAAAGGCCACCTGGGAATCTTTGTAATTATATAGTCCAGAGCAGGCTCAAAAGAAGCAGGGGTGCTCTTAGTAACATTGTTTATGATCTCGTCAAGTGTCATTCCGATCGCAATCTTTGCGGTTACGCGGGCAATCGGATAACCTGTAGCCTTTGATGCAAGAGCTGATGACCTTGAAACCCTGGGATTTACCTCGACAATGCGGTAGTCACCTTCTTTTAAGGCATACTGAATATTGCACCCCCCTTCAATCTTGAGGGCACGGATAATCTTAATTGAGGCACTCCTGAGCATCTGGTGCTCGGCATCGCTTAAGGTCTGAGAAGGAGCAACAACTGCTGATTCCCCTGTGTGCACGCCCATTGGGTCAATATTTTCCATGTTACAGATTACTATGCAGGTATCGTTTGCATCTCTCATGACCTCATACTCGACCTCTGCCCAGCCTAACACGCTTTCTTCAATGAGCACCTGGGAAATCCGGCTGCGTCTGAGCCCCCGTTCCGTGATATCAAGTAGCTCTTCCTTTGTTCGGGCAATCCCACCTCCAGCGCCACCAAGGGTGTAAGCCGGACGGACAATAAGAGGTAGACCAAGCTCCTCAACAACTTCTTCGGCTTCTTTTAAAGAATGGACTGCCCGGCTTAAGGGTACCTTTTCTCCAATACTGAGCATGGTCTCTTTAAAGAGTTCCCTGTCTTCCGTGTTTTTAATGGCTTCAACAGGAGTCCCAAGAATTTGAACGCCATATTTTTCAAAAATACCCATTTCTGCAAGTTCACTGGTTATGTTAAGGCTAGTCTGCCCTCCAATGCCTGCAATAATTCCATCTGGGCGTTCTTTTTCAATAATTTTTTCTATTATTCTGGCATCAAGGGGCTCAATATAGACCGAATCAGCCATTTCAGGGTCAGTCATTATGGTTGCAGGATTTGAGTTTACAAGTACAACTTTTACCCCTTCTTCTTTTAGGGACCTGCAGGCCTGACTGCCTGAGAAGTCAAATTCTGCAGCCTGCCCAATTGTGATTGGGCCTGAACCTATAAGCAAAACCTTCTTTATGTCCTCACGTTTAGGCATTAAATTTCACCTCCGAGGACCTTTACAACCTTGCCAAAAAACGTTTCCTCGGTATCCATTGGTCCTGCCTGGGCCTCAGGATGAAACTGCACTCCAAAAATATCTAGGTCTTTATGAGAGACTCCTTCTACAGTCTTGTCGTTTGCATTCAGATATTTCACATAGAGCCCTGTGCCCTCAAGTGAATCCGCATCAACGGCATATCCGTGGTTCTGAGAGGTTATGAAAGTCTTGTTTTCAACCAGATCCTTTACTGGCTGGTTTCCTCCCCTGTGCCCGAATTTTAATTTGTAAGTCCTTGCTCCCATAGCAAGGGAGATAATCTGGTGTCCGAAACAGATTCCGCAAACCGGAATCTTGCCTGCAAAAGCCTTTACGGCATTTATTGCATCCTTTGCGTTTTCCGGGTTTCCTGGCCCATTTGAGATAAAAAGGAGATCAGGCTCATAACTTGCAATTTCCGAGGGTTTTGTAGTTGCAGGAACCAGCGTAAGATCAATTCCCCGCCTGTGTAGGTTGTTTATGATATTGTGCCTTATCCCAAGATCTACTACAACCGCATGCTTACGTTTGTTGACGCCTTTCCAGGCTCCCTCTGCTCCAGGTATGAATTGTGGTTTTTTGCAGGTTACAAGGGAGGTAAGTTCTGCATCCGTAATCAGTGGGAAATTCCTTGCTTTATTGACAGCCTCTTCCCCATCGTCACTACCTGTGATAAGGGCTGCCCGCATGGTTCCACGCTCCCTCGCTCTTATAGTGAGCATCCTAGTATCTACGCCTTCAATTCCTGGTTTCCCTTCATCCTCCATAAATTTGTGGATAGAACGGGATGATTTGTAATGATATGGATTTTTGCAGGCTTCTCTGACAACAAGCCCTTCTGCATGGATATTATCGGACTGGGCGTGCTCCCCGCTGACCCCATAGTTTCCGATTAGGGGATAAGTAAACATTAAGATCTGACTTCTGTAAGAAGGATCGGTTAGAGCCTCCTCATATCCCGTAAATTGAGTGGTAAAAACAAGTTCGCCGCAAGCTGTGCCTTCAGCACCAAAACCGGTGCCTTTAATAACTGTTCCATCTTCTAAGCCTAGTACTGCTTTCATCATCTGAACCTGCGAGTAAATGTCATAAGACATGTATAAGTGTTACGATGCCTTTCCCGAATTCCAAAGTTGTTGTATTTTCTTCAGTCTTTAAATATATAAATCTATCAATTATATAATTTCTTTTGAAAATCCAGTCTTCTGATTATTAAAAAGAAATTATCTATGAGCTCAAGGGATTCAAGATATTCAACTATATTTTCTGACATAGTAAAAATATATTTAATCATAATTAAAATGTTTTTAACTAACATAAAATTATATTTAACATATTAATAAAAAGATAAATAAAAAAAATAAAGAGTTAAAAAATTTAACTCACTTACTGATTAAGAATTTTTCAATATAGCTGCATCATAATTTAAAACATTGTAGCTAAAATATGGTCAGATTTTTTAAAACATTGTAGCTAAAATATGGTCAGATTTCATACTTTTAGATCCCGAAATTATATATTATTCATGTCAATTTTTGAATCAAAATTTATTTAAATATATTAAGTTTCCGCAAAAAAATTATATATGATCGGGCAAACTATATCAGCCAGGAAAAAAGTTGTTTAAGCTACAAAAAATAAATAGATTTCTAAGATATATATTCGGCTCTCTGAATTAATAATAAAGAAGGCAAATCAGCTTGAATATATCTGGTTTTTATTAATTGAATTTTTGTGGCAGTTTTTAACAGCATATTACCTTTCATAAAACCGTGTTAGTTTTTCAGATAACTTCGGTCAAACCGGGCTATTATTATGGACAAAAATATAAAACTTGAAGTGAGGAACGTTACCAAAGTTTTTGGAAAAAATCCTCATAAAGTAATTTCCCTTCTAAATGAAGGATTATCCAAAAGTGAAATTTTTGAGAAAACAAAACAAACTGTTGGGCTTAATAACGTCAATTTCGAAGTCTACGACGGAGAGATTTTCGTTATAATGGGACTTTCGGGTTCAGGGAAGTCCACTCTTTTACGTTGCTTAAACCGCCTCATCGAGCCAACTGCAGGGGAAATTCTAATAGACGGGCAAAATATTACGCAGATGAGTGCCGAAGAATTGAGAAATACACGCAGGACCAAACTCGGAATGGTGTTCCAAAACTTTGCCCTGCTCCCTCATAGAACCGTACTTGATAATGTGGCATATGGGCTTGAAATTCAGGGAATTCCTAAAGAAGACCGCTATTTTAAGGCTCTAGCAGCCATAGAAACTGTGGGGCTCAAGGGCTATGAAAACAGCAAAATAACCCAACTGAGCGGAGGCATGAAGCAGAGGGTAGGACTTGCAAGGGCGATTGCCAATGACCCTGACATCCTGCTTATGGACGAGGCTTTCAGTGCCCTAGATCCCCTTATCAGGACCGATATGCAGAATGAACTGCTTGCTCTTGAAGATAGAATGCAAAAGACGATTATTTTTGTTTCTCATGACCTGGACGAAGCCCTGAAACTTGGGGACCGTATTGCCCTTATGAAAGATGGGAAAGTAGTCCAGATAGGGACCCCTGATGAGATCCTGACCGAGCCTGCAAATTCCTATGTCTCAAGGTTCGTTGCAGGGGTTGACAGGTCTAAAATCCTTACTGCTGAATCAGTTATGAGACGGCCTGAACCATTTGTGTCCGTCAGTTCTGGGATCAGGGTAGCGATTAAGTTGATGAAGGCTCATGGAATCTCCTCGATTTACGTTGTTGAAGGAAAGAACAGGCGCCTTAGAGGTATACTTATGATAAGTGATGCGCTTAAAGCTCTTAAAGCCGGAAAAAGCCTTGAAGATGCCATGATCCAGGAACCTCCTCAGGTAGCTCCGGATCTGCCTCTTAGTGACGTAATCCCGTTAATTGCGGAAAGCCAGTATCCTCTTGCTGTGGTCAATGATTCCGGAAAACTGCTTGGAATTATGGTCAGGGGCACAGTACTTGGAGCCCTTGCAATGTCCGGACAAAATGGACACGCCACAGCTTTCGAAGAAAAAGATCCAGAAGAAAAAACCTCTGAAGAAAAGAGTTTAGAAGAAAAAAAATTTGCAGGAGAAAAGTTTGAAGAGAACCCTCCTGAGAAAACGGATCCAATCAGCAAAAGTAAAGGAGAAGCCGAAGGGAAAGCCGGGAATGAGGCTAGATTTCCACCAGAAAGCTCAGGCATTCCAGACATCTCAGGCGGTATAAATAATGATGGAATTGACACTGGGTCTGCGTCTACCGAAGCAGCTGCCAAAGCGCCTTTAATATCTGACACCGGACCTGGCTCAGAGGTGAAAATATGCTAACCCTACGGCTCCCTGTCGGAGATGCGGTTGAATTTGCGGTGGGCTGGATTGAAGGCAACTTTGGTCCGTTTCTTGACCTCACAAGCAAGCAGCTTGATTTTCTGGTCTCGAGTTTAAAAGATGCACTTCTTTTCCTACCCCCGGAACTCTTTATCCTTGGAATTTTCCTGCTCTCATACTTTGTAGGAAAACGAAACATCAAACTTGCATCAGGGACTGCGTTTGGTTTTTTCCTTATCGACAATATGGGGCTCTGGGAGCTCTCGATAGAGACGCTTGCCCTTGTGCTTTCATCTACTCTGCTTGCACTTATTATAGGAATTCCACTGGGGATTCTTTCTGCAAAAAATACAGTGCTTTTCCATGTAGTAAAGCCTTCACTTGACTTCATGCAAACCATGCCGTCTTTTGTATACCTGATCCCTGCCCTCATCTTCTTTGGGCTTGGAAATGTTCCTGGCATAATTGCAACTGTTGTTTTTGCAATGCCTCCTGTAATAAGGCTCACAAGTCTCGGAATAAGGCAGGTCCCAAAAGAGCTTACCGAGGTTGCAGACGCCTTTGGCTCCACGGGCTGGCAGAAGCTTTCCAAGGTTGAGCTGCCTGTTGCGCTCCCAACTATAATGGCCGGAGTCAACCAGTGCATTATGCTCTCTCTTTCGATGGTTGTAATAGCTGCTATGATCGGAGCCAGAGGGCTTGGATACCAGGTCCTTTTTGGGATTCAGCGTGTAGATATTGGCATGGGCTTTGAAGCAGGGCTTGCTATTGTCATAATCGCGGTTTTTCTGGATAGAATTACCCAGAACCTCAGCCCCAAATAAGCCTAAATAAAGCCAAATAAAGCCCAAATAAAAACGCTCTTTTCTTGTTTCTTCTTTAAAAAGGCGTTCTGGATAAGGCTCTTAGTTTGGCATAGGGCTTTTTACTTTTACAGGGTCGCCTTCTATACTCTTGGAAGAAGGCGCATCACTCATTCAAACCCCTGAAAACTCAAATGAAAGACTAAAGAAATTGAATAAGACTTAAAAGTGGTTGTAGATATTTTTGACCAATACGAAACTTAATTCGAGCATAAAAAAGTTTGGATTGATTCTGGCAATTGGCCTGCTAATAGGGCTTACCCTTTTTGCATCAGGCTGTGCAGAAAAAGGAAATGAAGCCGTAGATGGAGTAGAAGTTACTTCCTCTATGACAGGAGCATCAGAATTCAGCGAACCTGTGAAAATAGGATATGTCTTATGGGACGGGGAGATTGCAAGTACCAACGTGATGCAGCAGGTGCTCAAACAGGCAGGATATAAAAATGTAGAAATAGTTGCGGTTGATGCAGGTCCGCTTTACCAAGGAGTTGCTAGTGGGCAGTTCGATTTCACAACCTCGGCCTGGCTTCCCTATACTCACCAGAGTTACTGGGAAACTTATGGTGACAGGGTTGACTCAGTCCAGACAAACCTGGAAGACTGCAAAATCGGGCTTGTTGTGCCAGCTTATGTAACCATAGATTCAATTGAGGAACTTAATTCCGAAAAGGAAAAATTTAACGGCAGGATAGTAGGAATCGATCCTGGGGCAGGCATCATGCAAGCCTCAGAGACTGCAATTTCCGAGTATGATCTGGAAATGGAGCTTGTCTCTGGCAGCAGCGCAGCAATGACCGCCTCCCTGAAAAAAGCTGTCGACTCCGAAGAATGGGAAGCTGTGACTCTCTGGTCCCCTCACTGGGCATTCAACCGCTGGGACCTAAAGTACCTTGACGACCCGAAGGGCGTATACGGTGATGCCGACCACGTTGAAACTCTTGCAAGGCTTGGCCTTAAAGAAGAAAAGCCAAATCTCTACGACATCCTGACTCGTTTCCAGTGGACCCATGATGATATCCAGGCTGTCATGATGAGCATTGAAAATGGGATGAAGCCTGAAGAAGCCGCAGCAAAATGGGTTGAAAATAACCCGGAAAAAGTTGAAGAATGGATAGGAGAAGATTAAATCTCTTTTCCTTTAATTTCTTTTTTACGTTATTTCTATTTTCCTCGCTCCAATTGAGTTTCCGATTTCGAAACTTAACAACCTCAAGCAGTCATGAGCTAGATTGTCCTTGGAATTATGATAATTTATCCTTAGAATTGTGGATAATTTATAATATATCGCGGAAGCAAGACTATACGAGGGATGAAATCGTGTTATATGGGTAAAGATCTTGCTAAAACGATAAAGGCTGGTTGAAAGAATAACAATCTTTTAGGAAGATTGTTAGTTAGTCAGTTAATTAATTAGTTAGTTGGTTAGTTAGTTAGTTAGTTAGTTAGTTAATTAGTTAGTTAGTTAGTTAGTTAGTTTACAGGTGGATTCATATGTTAAGCCTTGAAGAACTGGGGAAAAAGCTTATAAAAGCAGGCAGGTTAAAATTACGTCCCTTATGTGTTTATGGTACGGATGAAATCCCTGAAGGAGCGAATCCTTCATACGAGGTTGACCGCTGTATAGCAAAGGCAATTTATATTTCCGCTTTCTTTGAAGAGACGCCTCCACTCTATGTTGAGGCAGGCCATGAACAGTGCTGCATCGGCGGATTGGTATGGATGGGACTTGCAGAACCACATCCAAAACTGAAGTACTTCGTAACTGTTGGCACGCCAGATTTCCGCGGTGGAGCTGCTGAGTATTTAAAGGCGACTCCTGAACTGTTTGATGAGCAGAGAGAACGAGCAGGAAAAATTATCCCACTTGGGAAATACACTGTTATTGCTCCGTGTACTCACGACCTTGCACCTGAAATTATTAAGTCCTTTATCCTGTTCGCGGGCAGTGAGCAGATAAGGAATCTCTGCGGGCTAGCGCAGTTCAGTAGCTCTGATCCGTTTTTTAAGACAATAATACCCGGAGGACCTACCTGCACTACGATGATTGCTTTTCCGGCAAGAATGGCTGAAAATACACCGAGAGACTCAGCTTATGTAGGACCCGTCGATCCTACAGGAAATCCCTGGCTGCCTCCCGAATTGATGATAATGGGCATTCCTTCGAGGTTAGCGCAGCAGATGGTAGCTGACATGGAAGAAGCATTTATTTGCAAGCGGAGTAAAATCGCATATCCTGAGAACCGTATAGTTATAAAACCATATAAAAAGACATAAATTTATGAGAGAAGTACTTAGTTTCAAATTAATTTTATAAAATACAAAACCCATATAAAAAGCATAAATCATTGTACAATTTTATTTATACTTATACTTATATTTATATTTATATTTATATCTGTACTTATTTTTAAAGCATAATGATGCATCCTGATTGAGAAGTAAATTAAGCAAAATCAAAAATAAGTAAAAGCTTTTTAGTTCACATCTCTCCTGCTCTAAGTTCTGCAATATATGGATCATAAACTTCAGTTGAGCCGCCTGAACAGCGTGTAATATAATAATCTGCCACGATACAAGCTTGCTGCTCACGATTATATTCACAGAAATGTTTTTTCTCGCCAAATCTGTATGCGTACCCTGCACTTGCCTGTGCATGAAATGCTTCAACTAAGTATTGCGAACCTGCATGTTCCATCTGTGCGACATGGGTTAATTCATGTATAAGCCATTTCATATCGGAGCTGCCGGATGCCGTTTTAAGCCTTCTATTGAAGTTGATTGTATGGAAGGTTGCAACTCCCATACCTAAGCATTTGTTGAGTCTTGCGCCTAACCAGGCAATGAATGAGGTTTCGTCGATACGTACCTTCCGGTAATTGATTCTGTTTCCAAATACACTTCGAGCTTCCTGTTCTTCTATTGCGGTAAGGCTCCTGGTATTAAGCTTAATAATTTGCCAAAAGCGATCCATGAACTCAGGGAAGGCACACGCGTCAAGAGTTTTTGCGATAACTCGACCAATCCATATAGCAAAAGACAGCAGCCCATGTCGCACCAATTTATATAAACACTCATCTAGCTGCCTAGTCAGTAAATTGACGTCTCTCAAACAATCACTCATTTTATAGATTATTTTTCAGGCTTTTGACTCTCGTAATTCCTGATTAAAAGTAATTTTCAGAGCTCTTCATTCTAAGAGCTACAAACCTCTTGAGTCTAAGGGTTCAGATTTTCTCTACAAGAAGAAATTAGATCTCATATCTTTTGTTTTATATTTATCTATTAATATTGAAATGATTAGTATTGAAATATATTCAGATTTAGATAGGCCAGTATAGATAAAAAACCAATAAATATCAAAGAATTTAAAATAGATAACAGAAAAAAGATTCTGACAGAAAAAACAATGAATAAAAGCTAAAATTCAAGGTTGAAACGGGCACATGATTCGGAAACGCCCCAATGCCAGCAAAAATTATCTTTTAGCTTTTTTGGCACTATCTTTCCCTTATTATCTTTTGATTTGTCCAATTAACTAACATAATTATATTTATAAATAATATTAAATATCATTGGATACAATCAATAGGTCTAATCAATATTTTATTACTCACTTTGATGAAGATTAGCAAAGCGAGTGATTGGGTGGGGATTATAAATTCATTGTTATTTAGTTATCATTTGAGAAACTAGTGATTACTGTGTCTGACGATCATTTGAGATACTAGTGATTACTGCGTCTGACAAATGACAATATATCGTGGATTCTTAGCTATATATTTGCTCATCATAATCGCAGATTTGAGATAAATTTTATATAGCATAAATCCAAGGCCGGAATGGGTGTTATCAATATACTCTTTACACTAATATATAGATTATAGAGTATTATAGGGAGTAATCGTATGTAATTGGGGAATTATATAACTGGTAAGGTAGAGCATAAACTGAGTACTTTGAGCTTAGGGGGTATTAATTGAATAAGCAACTTAAAGTTTTATTTATAGGAACCTATGTTCCAAAAGAATGTGGGATTGCCACATTCACATCCGATCTTTTAAATTCAGTATCCGGGGAATACAAAGACGTTCATTGTGAGGTAATTGCTTTGAACGATCCTTCTGAATCCTATAATTATCCTGATGAAGTCGTTTTTCAAATTCAAAGAGATAGGATCGAGGACTATTACCGGGCTGCAGATTATATAAACCAATCTGATGTTGACATTGTATGTCTTCAGCATGAATTTGGGCTTTTCTGGGGAAACGCGGGAGACTACATTTTTGCTCTTCTTTCAGGTATCAACAAACCTGTAATAAGCACAATGCACACTATAATCCGGGAACCTAAACCTGAATACCGGATATCCACAGAAAAACTCATCAGGTATTCCGAAAAACTGATTGTAATGAGCCAGACTGCAGTGGATATGTTAAAAGACGTTTATAAGGCTCCAGAGGACAAGATAGAATTAATTTTCCATGGAGTACCCGACTATCCGTTTAACAACTGCAATAAGTATAAAAAAACATTGAGCTTGAAAGGAGCTCCACTTGTTCTAACTTTCGGCCTACTCAGTCAAAATAAAGGTATTGAAAGTGTGCTTGATGCGCTTCCAGAAGTCGTTAGTGAGTATCCTGACCTTGTTTACCTTATCCTGGGTGCTACGCATCCTATAATTAAAAAAAACTTTGGAGAAGAATATAGGGAATATCTCAAGAATAAGGTTTCAGAACTTGGGCTTGAGAAGAATGTAATCTTCCATGACAAGTTTGTTGAAAAAGAAGAGCTATGTAATTATATTCTTGCCAGTGACATTTACGTATCTCCTTACCTTTCTAAAGAACAGATAGTAAGCGGCGCTCTAACCTATGCAATTGGCATGGGAAAAGCAATAGTTTCCACTCCTTACTGGTATGCTCAGGAAATGCTTTCCGACAAACGTGGACTCATTGTAGATTTCGGAAACACGAATGGCTTTAAAAAATCCCTTTTGCATTTAATTGAAAATCCAGAAGAGTGTGATAATATGCGCAAAAAAGCATACGATTTTGGTAGAAAAATGACATGGAAAAACGTAGGTAAACAATATAATACTGTTTTCATCAAGGCCTTAAAGAACTACAATACCTACCTAGGAACGTCTAACAAATTCAGTTTCCTTCCAAGCCAGCTGCCTGAAGTAAAACTTGATTATCTCAAACTATTGACAGATGATGTAGGCATTATGCAACATACCAATCTTGGTATACCGGCTCGTCATTATGGATACAGTACTGATGATATAGGCCGAGCTCTTGTTGCCCTGACACAGTTAACAGACAACCAGAAGAAGGCAGAGGAATTCTGGAAACTATTAACCACATACATGAGCTTTCTTGAACATGCTCAAACCGATACAGGACATTTCCATAACTTCATGAGTTATAAAAGGGAATTTCTGGATGAGAAGGGCAGTGAAGACACTCTCGCTCGTGCAATCTATGGGCTTGGACATGTGATAAGCTGCCCATATCTCTCAAAAAATATGCGCACGCTTGCCCATACCCTTATAAGCAGAGCCAGGTTTGAAATGGAGAATCTAAACTATCCGAGAGCAAAAGCCTACACCATGTGCGGTTTGTATGAAATGCTCAGGACAGGCGTGAATGTCGATGAGTTTGAATCAGTATTTAATTCACGCAGGGATGCAGTCAAGTCCATAGACTCCCTTATAAGTAAAGATGCCTTTGAATCTATATTTATCAACCATGCGAATTCTTTAGTCGATTTATACGAGGCTAACCATAAAGAAGACTGGAATTGGTTCGAACCTATAGTAACATATAGCAATGCAAAGCTGAGTGAGTCCCTTTTACTAGCGTACAATTATACCAAAGATCGGACCTACCGGAAGGTTGGCCTTGCTACCCTGGACTTTCTTACTGAAATCCAGTGGAAAGGTGACTTCTTTGACATGGTTGGGAACGATGGCTGGTACTCTTATAGCGGGGAAAAGCCGATTTTTGACCAGCAACCTATCGAAGCAGGCTATCTGACCCAAGCCTACGTTTCGGCTTATGAGATTGTGCGTGAGAGAAAATATCTGGATCTTGCAAGATATTCTTTTGAATATTTCCTAGGAAGAAATCGTTTGCAAACTGTTATGTATGATTATTCCACAGGCGCAGTTTGTGACGGGCTCAACCGCGATGGTATGAATTGTAATCAGGGTGCAGAATCTGTTATTTGTTTCCTTATGGCTTTGAGCTCTTTAAACAAACACACGAGTAAAGCTTTCAGTGCAATCCTGCAGTCCAGAGTTAACAATGAGGTAGACGACGAAACTTTGCAGAAAAGAAAGAGCTTTTTGTCAGTAGATCAGATGGAGTGAGAGGATTATGATCTGGAAAGACCATGGAGAGTTATTTGTAAGGTATAGTAGAAATCCTATACTAACTGTTGACGATTGGCCTTATAGGGCCCATTCGGTGTTTAATCCAGCAGCTGCTATAGTTGATGGTATAACTCTTTTGCTTGTGCGTGTCGAAGATCACAGGGGTTTTTCTCACTTTACAATAGCAAGAAGTGAAAACGGGATTGATGGCTGGGAAATTGATTCTGAACCAACCTTTGCTCCAGATCCTATAAATTACCCTGAAGAAATATATGGTATCGAAGATCCACGCATAACTTACATAGATGAGATGGGGAAGTGGGCTGTGGCATATACGGCTTTTTCAGATTCGGGTCCCTTAACTGCACTTGCCTTCACAGAAGACTTCCGTTATTTTGATCGAGTAGGGGCTACCCTACCGCCAGAAAATAAAGATGCTGCTGTTTTTCCTGTAAGGTTTAACGGCAAATGGGCAATGTTACACAGACCTGTATCTGCAATGACAGGTGTAAAGGCGAACATCTGGATTTCTTTTTCCCCGGACATGAAATACTGGGGAGATCACGAAGTTCTTCTATATGCCAGAGAAGGCGGATGGTGGGATGCAAACAAGATAGGTTTATCTCCACAGCCAATCCGTGTGTCTGACGGATGGCTCGTTATGTATCACGGGGTGCGCCAGACAACAGCTAAGGCAAGTTATCGGCTTGGACTTGCCCTTCTTGATCCTGATGATCCTAGAAAAGTGCTCCACAGATCAGAAGGCTGGGTTTTCGGACCACGTGAAATGTATGAACGCAGCGGAGACGTCAATGATGTTGTTTTCCCCTGTGGCTGGGTCACAGTAGATGATGAACTCCGAATTTATTACGGAAGTGCTGATACCTCAGTATCGTTAGCCACAGCAAAAATTAATGATGTCTTGAGATATATTCATTCGTGTCCTGAGAAACAATGCCCTGATGAGTACTGTAGATGGTTTGAAGAAGATATAGAAGGTTCCACTGATCCGAAAAGAGGGTATTCCAAGTTGAAATAAAGCACACAAAATTTAAAATTAAAATAAAGTAATCAAAAATAAAAAATTTTAAATAAGCTAAATAAAAGCAATAATTTTAAAAGAGATGGCTAAAATTAAACGGTTAAGTTAGATTTTTAGCTGCTAAGCTTGAGGAAGCTAAGTTTGGGGAAGTTAAGCTTGGGGAAGTTAAGTTTGGGGATTTGAATTATATTGGGGGTATTAGTATAAGAATTGCGATGTTATCTCCGATTGCCTGGAGCACGCCACCTAAAAAATATGGTCCCTGGGAATCTATAGTATCTTTATTAACTGAAGGACTGGTAAAACGGGGCATTGATGTTACATTATTCGCAACAGCTGATTCTCATACAGCCGCGAAACTTCATGCTGTGTGCCCGAGACCTTATGAGGAAGACAAAGATATGATCACAAAGGTATATGAAGGGCTGCACATATCCGAAGTTTTTGAAAGGGCAAAAGAGTTTGATATAATACACAACCATTTTGATTATCTCCCTCTAACCTACAGTGGGCTTGTAGACACCCCTGTTGTAACAACAATCCATGGAATATCTTCACGGAAAATTTTGCCTGTCTATAAAAAATATAATAATAGCACATTTTATGTATCCATAAGTGATGCCTACAGGTGTCGCGACCTGGACTATATAGCAACAGTCCGGCACGGAATTGACATAAAAAGTTTTCATTTTAACGAAAAACCACATGAATATCTTCTTTTTTTATCACGCCTGCATAAAGACAAGGGTGTAAAAGAAGCAATAGAAGTCGCAAAAAAGACTGGCAGAAAGCTTAGAATCGCCGGTTTCATTGCAGATCAGGCTTATTTTGAAAAAGAAGTCCAGCCTTATGTAGACAATGAGCAGATTATTTATGAAGGGCATGTTGACCCTGAGTTTAAGAAGGAACTCCTGTCAAATGCATGTGCTTTGCTACACATGATTAATTATGACGAGGCATTTGGGATTGGTATAGTTGAAGCTATGGCTAGCGGTACGCCTGTAATTGCAATGAACAGAGGTTCGATGCCAGAGCTTATTCAGGATGGAGAGACTGGATTTCTGGTCAATAACGTTGATGAAGCTGCAGAGGCTGTGCAAAAGCTAGACACCATATCCCGCAAACACTGCAGGGAAAGTGTAGAAAAACGCTTTTCAGTCGACAGGATGGTAGACGATTACATTAAAGTGTATGAAACCATCCTTGAAAAATGCAAACTTGAGGAAAAAAGGCCCTGGGGATTTTATGAAGTACTTATGCAGAAGCCTGAATATAAAGTAAAAAGTCTAACTGTTCTACCTCAGGGTGAAATTTCACTCCAGCGTCACTCTCATAGAAGCGAACACTGGTATATAATCAGTGGAGAGGGGCTTGTAACTAAAAATGGGAGTAAAATCAGGGTTCTTCCCGGAGACTCGGTCGATCTTCCTGTGAAAGAGATTCATCGAGTTACAAATATAGGCGGCCAAAACCTTGTTTTTATTGAAATTTCACGTGGAGACTATCTTGGAGAAGACGATATTGAAAGACTTGAAGATAAATATGGGAGGGCATAAACAGATTTTTGTTAATTAGAAGCTTTAATTAGAGAGCTTACACAGACTAAGAAGATTATCAAACTACTAGGAGTTATCAAACTACCTTAGCTATATTGCATCATAATCTCTGTAAGCTCTTATCAGTCTCTCGTTTTATCGAATTTCTCTTTCTTTTCTTTTTTCTTTCTTTACGTTTCTCTATGAACAGTGTTTCTTTTTGTCCTTCTCTACGTTTCCTAATATTTTAAATGACTTAATTACAGAACTTAATCAGAGCATTCTGAGTTATTATAGGAATTCCTGACCTGAGCTGCTATTTCCTCACCCAATCTCTCAGAGACATTTTCTATGAAAAGCTCGATGTAATCAAAGGGTACGCAGCCGAGGCTTTCTTCTCCTGATAAGATCAGCCTGACAAGATATTCAAGATCATATCTTGATAGCAACTTTATCCTTCTCAGGAAATCCTGAGCATCTTTTGCATAGTGGTTTGCCAGTGGAGGAAGTATGGAACGATAAGCCATTCCTGAGCCTGAACAAAGATACCCCTCGCACTCCGGAGCAACGGTTTTTAGAATGCCTATATCCATTTCTGAGAGCAGTCTCGCCATGATAATCACCAGTGGTAGAGTAATAACTTGTGTTTTAGAGATATTTGAAGCGTAAAATCGGTGGACTGCCGAAGAATTTGAAAATCATCCTTCGGATAGTCACTCATTTTAACAATACAAGCTTTTTTACAGCCAAAGTTTAACTTGCGTCCTGTATCTCACTTTATACTTAATAGTTTACTTTGTGCTTTGTCATAACTCAAGTCTCATCAGGTCTTCAGCAAGAATCACTTCTCCTTCAAAATACCCTTTCAGGTAGTTCATTGCTTCTCTTTCATGCCCTCGCATTTCCGGATAAAAATGAGTAAGGCAGACACTTCCAATCTCCTTATTATATTCTTCTAGGAGGTCTGCGAGTGTCCTGGGGGTGGTGTGGTTTGTTACTTTCATGCTTGAGGGAAACGAGCACTCGTGAATCAGAAGGTCAGCTTCAACTGCAAGCTCCATTATTTCCCTGGAGGGTTCAGTGTCTCCTGAGTAAACAAATTCGCCGTCTTCTCCAGTCACGCGGTAAGCTAGAGTTGGAGTGCTATGCTTGGCTGCCGTGCAGCTAATCTCGCAGTCAAACCCCTCGGGAGTAAATTCTTTTCCTGGAAAGAGCTCAATAACATCTACATCCACCTTTTCCAGCAGATATTCATAAGCGTCTAGCACTTTTGAAAACCAGTCTTCGGTTCCTTCAGGCCCGTAAACCTTCATACTGGTACTTCCGCGGAGCCAGTTTGCCTTGATAAGAGGATGCAGGTCAGCTACGTGGTCGAGGTGAAGATGCGAGAGCAATACCGTATCTACCTCGGTGTGGGGAACTCCAGCTTCAGGAAATCTACTCAATACGCCGCTTCCGCAGTCGATAAGTAATGGTTTTTCTTCCAGTCTCACAAGTATTCCGGACTGTACCCGATCCTTCTGTGGAATCGCAACTCCAGTGCCAAGAAATGTAATTTCCATGAATTAGAGAATAAACTTTAAATAATTTAACTTTATTTAAAGCATGTCCGTACAACGAATCTTTGCGGCTCAAAAAAACTGTTTTTTCAAAGCGCGAGGGTTGCCCAGCCAGGTCAAAGGCGCCAGACTTAAGATCTGGTATCGAAGGATTTCGTGGGTTCGAATCCCATCCCTCGCACTAAATTCAAAAAGTTGTATATTAATAAGAATATAATCCAATTTTTGAGTTATGCATAATCTCATTTCAAAAGTTGCTTTAGTTAAACCTCACTGTTTCTTTTTATTATAAGATTAGCTCCTTCAAATATCCACAAAATATCACCAACTACCTCAATAGGATAGTAATCTAAGTGATCATTTCGTGTCATCGTTCGAAAAATACTTGTTATATGACGATTTTTCTTTTCTTTATTTTTTATAGTTTTTAATTTCTTTTTAAGTATGGTTAGTGCATTAATAGTATGGCTAGTGCATTAATATAACTATTAGATTAATGACAACGTATTCAATCAATGAACTAAAGTTAGAAAGATGTAGAAAAAAAGAATAGTGAAAGAAAATTATCTGTTAAAAATATTATATACATTGAATGCATAGTATGACTTGCGTTCTCATCTTTTTAACACCCCACTGGCAAACAAAACTATTTCGGAACATACTCCACAGTAAAGTGATAGAAAGAGAAACTCGCAACCCATGAGTCAAAGTACCTCAAAACTCTTCCCCAACTAAAGCAAAGTGAGTCTCTTAAATACCTAAATATCGTTTGGAACTCCAAGGTTTTTTTGGGTGAGAACGCGACCTAATTTTAAAAGAAATTTCAGGAATTTTATGATTCCTATTAATAAATAATCCAGTTAAAACTAGTTTTTATTAAGAGATCCTTAGACTGAATTCGATGAATCAGTCCTATTAAGCTAGTTAATCTATTTTTCATGTCAACCGAATAATCAGCTGTAATATCTACATCTGTACTTGTAGTTCAATGATATAAAGTTAAACCAATGAAGAAAAGCTAGACTATCATCCCAATAAAATAAGGCTAAAACAATATTATTTATTAAAAATATTATATATAGTCAGAACCTAGTATGACTTGCGTTCTCATCTACAGGACCACATAGCAAGACCTATTCCACAAGAAATATTTCAACGCCTACTCCAAAAAACTACATTAAAAATGAAGAGATAATAAGCTCGCAACCCGTGAGTCCAGTACCAAACCTCTTCCTGAACAAGATCTATAAGTGCCGTTCGGAACTTCCAGAATTTTTCCAGATGAGAACGTAACCTTTCATCTAAACAAGTTAAAGTTAAAATTTTCAAGCTAGTAAAAATATTGAAGATAAAAATAGTAAAATGATAATAGAGTTGTTATATGGATATTGTCTCACTCTTTTGCCGCTTGAAAATTCCGGTTACTTCACCTTCCTCATTAATATCGTTTCTTATCAAAACCAATTCCCAGCCCTCATTTCCTATTCTCTCAAGTTCGCCCATCAACTGTGGCAAGTTAAAGCCATCAAGCTTGCGAGAATCATATTCCCATAGATGTATCGTTCAACACCCCTCCAGTTAACGATAATGATAATCTTTTAATCTTTATATTGAGGTAAAACTATAAATAATCCAAACAAAAAGAAAAAAACGATTAGGTATTCGCCTCAGATACAGCTACCTCTCTTTTTCTTTAAATCTATTTACTCGGAATTATAAATTAACAAGTAAGGGATTTATGAAGTCATCAATTTCCATTAAATCAGAATTTTTTCATTTTAAGGTCTTTTATTAAGGATGATTTCTTTTTCTCAACCTTTTCCAGAAGTGCTTTTCCAAGGTTCGAGTATTCTTTTTCCACATTCTTTTCTTTTTTCATAGTTTTCTGAGCAAAGATAACTTCCTCTTCTTTACTTTCTAAAAGATTTAAAAATGTGTCAAAAGCTAAAATAGAGGTTTGAAGCAGTTTTTTCTGTCCTGACAGATCGCCAGGGGAGAGATTTCCTGCGCGCCTGAGAAGCCCTGCAAACTGTTTGAAGATCTCAAGAAGTTTCTGGTTTTCACCCAGCTCCATGACTTCATCGGTCATTTTCGAAAGGTATCGCTCACTTTCAAGTTTTACTATGCCAGGTCTGTCACTGAAAAGAATGAATAAAAGGGCCTGATAAAAAGGATGATAGAACTCTGGGATATGGAAGCCAATAGGGGCTTCGGATGCTCTTTTAAAGTAATTGACGGCTTCTTTCAGCCCGAAAATATAAGTTGCCTCATTTTCTGCTTTTAATGCCCTCCAGAGAGAAGCCCTTCCAAGCGAACGGAAAGCATATCTTCGAACATAAACGTACGGATTGTCAGTGAGCGCTTGCAGGTCTCTCCAAGCCTGGGTTTTATCAGGCACATGGAAAAAAGCAGGCCCAAGCGCCCGTGTTGCCCCTCTTTGCACAAAGCTATCGGTATGGTTTGAAAGTCTAAACAGGTCTTTCCAGCCTTTTTCTTTATCGGGAATCTCTTTATAGCCTGAAGACAGGGCAAGAACAGCTCCTTTCCGAACTTCCCTGTCTTCAACTGATGCAAGCCTTACAAGTTCGTCCCAGGCTGCCTGTTTATCTTCAAGATAAGCAAAAGCAGCAGCAAGAAGTTCTGCTGCTCTCTTTCGAAGCTGGGAGTCTTGGCTTTCAGTAAGCTTGACAAGGTCAAAAAAAGCTGTGGATTTATCCACAATTGCTGGAAAAACATCAGAAAGTAGGTTTGCAGCATCTTTTCTGGTGCCTGTGTCCTCATCCCTGGTAAGGTTAAGAAGTTCGTCCCAGATATCCTGCGTTCTGTCGGTATATCGTGAATAAGCAGCAAGCAGAGCTTCTATTGAGTCTCTTCGCCTCTGGAAATCCGAGTCCGAACTCAGGTTAATAAGCCTGTGTATAACTTCCTCTTTATCCGGAAGACCAGAACCTGACCTGGTAAACAGGTCTGCCATATCTTTTTTTCGTATGTATCCCATGTTATTAATTTTAAGCCCAGAAAAGTCAGATGCAAGCTTTTTATGATCTTTTTCTATAACATGCATGTTATCTGATTCTTCTTTTTTCCCTGAAAAGCTAGGACTTAATGGACTAACCACGTCCTTCTGGAGAAAAATGTCTCTCTCTAGCACAGATTCATAACCGATTTCAGGTCTACTTTTTATCTCCGGTTTACTTTCATAAAGTTCACTTTCAGGCTCACATTCAGGTTTACTTTTTATTTCAGACTTATATTTTATCCCGGATTTAATTCGTTCTCCTGACTTGCCACTTTCTCCGAATTTACCATTTTCCCCAAACTTGCAAATTTCTTCTGACTCCCTTTTTTCCCAAGGTTTAATTTTGTCTACAAATTCGCATTTCTCCCATGGCTTATCTAGCTCTCCGGAGTTACATTTCCCCATCTTGCCTTTATTCTCTTCTAGCATTTGCACATAGGCAACTCCAGGAACTCGTGCAGCTTGCTCCCTGACTTTTTCATCGGCAGACTCGGTAGCCAGCTTCAGTACCTCATTCCAGGCTTCTTCTTTTTCTTCATCCGCCAGCTCCGTAAAGACAAAGCTTAAAAGCGAAGCTGACTTCTCCCGCACATAAAAATACTCCGAAGCTGCCATCTCAAGCAGGTTTCTCCAAACCTGCTGTTTATCAGGATTTTCCTTGATTAAATAATAAAGCGAGCTGATGATTACCCTCTTTACATCTTCCATGCTTGACCTGGAGTTAATCAGCCCAGCAAGATCTCTCCAGGCCTTGTTTTTGTCCGGCATGAGAGTAAAAACACTGACTAAAGCATTAGCTGCAGCCGTCATTACCGATTCTTCCGGATAAGCTGTCAGATTAAGAAATTTATCCCATACTAGCTCCCTATCCAGCACATTTGGAAAAACCGTTACAAGGGAATTCACAGCTTCTACCCGAACTACATCATCTTCATCTGAACAAAGCCTTAATAGATCTTCAAAAGCTTGCTTTCGGTCAGGTAATGCCTCGAAAATGGATCCCAGCTGTTTTGCAGCTTTTATTCTCTCATCGGAAACCTCACTGAAAGTTTTATTGTGTATCTCTAACTGCTTACTCAAGAATTCCCACCAACTTCTGCTCTAACGCCTTATTATTTTCAAGATTTCTTATCTACAATATTCCAATCTGGCAGGTTTCCTCTTATATGTATTGATTCTCGATTTTAGCTGGCAGTAAAAATAATTAAGGAAAAGAGTTTAGATTGGCTCAAAAATAGATAGCAAATAACTACTGATGAGAGAATTAAAATAAGAAGACGAAAAATAATGAATGAATGAATAAATGAATGAATTCTTATTACCTGCTTTTGCTGGCAATTGTATTCGAAGTCTGTGGGACTACATGTATGAAACTTTCCCTGGGCTTTTCAAGACTTCTTCCTTCGATTTTGATCTTCGTTTTTTATGGGATCAGTTTTTTCTTTTTTACCCTAGCCCTTAAAGGTATAGATGTAAGCATTGCATATGCAATCTGGGCAGGGCTCGGAACCGCGCTCATCACTGTGGTCGGAATTTTCTGGTTCAGGGAGCCTGTTAATTTTCTAAAAATGATTTCTCTCTTTATTGTCGTGGTAGGGGTAATCGGGCTCAATCTCAGTGATAGAATAACCTGAAAATAGTTATTTCAGCCTGAAAGCAATTTTCGTGGAGATATTTTTCTCCTGAAAACACCAACTTAAATATAAGAAAGGGATTTCAGGCAGCCCCTGAAACCGCCCTCAGGGAGTGCCTGAAAGCTTCTTCTGTGGAAGGAATAAAGCCTCACTTATGGTATTTGAATTCGTTTTGCTACCACTCACTGCACTCAGGTTTTTCATTCCAACAACCTACTTTTGTAGGTCTGACTTATTAATGGCCTCTGCTGCAGTGTTCTGAAAGGAATCAGAGTAAGCGACGTAATTCTAAAGCAGCAGAAGCGCAATGTATTTTCTTCCACTTTTAAGACTTTTTTCTTTAAATTCTAAATACTTCGAATTCCGGTTTAGCTTCCCAATTTTTGACTTTACTCATTAGGGAGGCGCGCCAGGAATAAATCTCAAATTGTAAAATTAGAATATAAGTATACTTTTTTCAATAGTCTCTGAATTGTTCCTTGCCAGAGATTTTAAAACTTGATAATACTTTATTTCCCTTTATATAAAACGATGGGAATTTAAGATTAAAAGATAATATATAAGAATCCTTATTCTAATTAAAAAATAGCTTTTAAACATAAATAAAGCTTTTAAATTATTTTTCATCCTCTTATTCTCGAATATACCTGTTAAGATTTTGAAAAGAATAAATAAACCGATATATCTATCTCAATAGACTCGGCTGTCAATCTACGACCTCAAACTTGCGTAAAGAACCTGAATAAGCCGGCTGGATCCAACTTGAAGCAGAATGTGAGATTTAAATCAAAAAATAAAAGAAATAAATAAAGAAACTCCGTTTCTTTGAAAAAAGTACTTACTTTTCAGTTTTTGAATAGATTTCCTTAACTCTTCCAACTTGGCCATCCATTAATTGAACTTTTATCCCATGCGGATGAGTTGAAGAATTGGTTAATATTCGTTTTACAATGCCTCGGGTAATTTTTCCGGTTCTCTGGTCTTGTTTTAAGACAATCCCTACCTTCATCCCTTCTTTAATGTTTGCTCTGATCTTACCACTGCTCATGGCAGAAAGTAAATTTAGAGTTATATAAAAGTGTGCGTGGACAGAAGCAAAAATTGCAGCGGCAAGGGAAAAGATGGAAAAGCTCAGGCAGTCCATTCTTTCAAAGACTTTCAGGGTTTTTCCATAACTTCTTCTTTAATGCCTTTCCAGTTCATCAAGATATGTAGCAAGCGAAGATAGAGCTTCAGCTTTTTGACACTCTGATTTAATCAAGGATGCCAGAATAAGGGCATTCTCAAGAATTTCTTTTCTTCGTGGTTCATCCAAGTATGGAAGAACGTATGAGAGGGCTTCGGGCCTCATATCTTTATCCTTAAGATTGAATGCCAATTCAAGGGCGTGCTCTATAACTTCTTCTTTTTCCTGCCCATTCAGGTACGGAATAAGAAAAGAAAGTGCTTGTACCTTTTGATAGTCAGAGTAAACCACCGTTACCAATTCAAGGGCTTTTTCAATAACCGTTTTATTTCTCGAACCGTAAAGATGCGGAGTGAGCGAGGAAAGGATCTGGAACTTTGCATCCCCGTATTTAAGGTAGAAGGAGGAGCCAAGGACGTTTTCTATAAACTCCTTTTTGCTTGGCCCTCTGAGGTGAGGGAGGAACGAAGAAAGAACAAGTCCTCTTTCATCTTCATCTTGGATATGGGATGCAGAGTCAAGGGCTTTTTCGATAAGTTTGGCTTTCTTTGGACCATTCAAATAGGGTATAACCATGGAAAGAGCCTGCGCTCTTAGGTCTCCATATTGGATCCTGGAGGCAAAATCAAGGGCTTTTTCCATGATTTCATCTTTATTTGGTCCCTCTAGGCGAGAGATAAGCGATAGAAAGAACTGAGTCTTTTGAGACTCGTTTTGAAGTTCAACATCGGCTTTTGCAAAGTTCGTTTTTACAAGGTTGGTTTTTGCAACTTCAGCTCTTGCAAAATCAGTTCTTGCGATTTGTCTAATATCTGCGATTTGTTCAATTCGTAAGGTGCTGGCACTTTTTTTGCCTACAGTTCCCAAACCCTGATCAGGTTTTTCGATACCTGACACTTCAAATCGCTCAGGAACCTGAGAATTAACATTTCTTGCTACGAATGCCTCAAGCAGCTTGTTTAATTCTTCAAATACTCGGATTCTATCAATCAAAGTTTGCTGTGGACCTTGTTGTAAGTCCTGTTTTATAATTTTGGCCAAACCATCTTCGGTCACTAGCCTCTTTACTGATTCTTCCTCCATAGAAGATGAAATTTCTTTAGCTAAATCAGGGTTCCTTTCAAGCAACTTTAATATCTCCTGGATCAAAACTTGCCTTACTTCAGTATCAGAGGGTGCAACAATCATATCTCTTGCAGCTTCTTGTAATTCAACACACTCTATCGAACATAATTTATCCCATAGTTTTCTTTTAGTCTCCCAAACGTCAGGTCCCACTTGTCTGCAGGCTTCTTCAGCCGCTTTTTTGGACCCGACGATCAGATAGGTGATAATAGGTTCAATAAAATCAGTTATTTTTTGCGCCAGTTGTCTAACCATTTCTTCCTGTTTCTGCATTATTTCAGCCTCTATTAACACCCTATTAACACTCTATTAACACGACATTTTATTCTTATTTTCTATTCTGGTCTCAAAAGCCTGATGAGCAGGTTTAACCCTCACTGGATTATATATCAATGTTTACATAAATCCTATAATTCAGTAATTATATGAATACATACTCAAAAAGTTCAATATAAATAATATAACCTGAGAATTTATTCACCATGCTTCCCAAGTGTAAACTATATACGCTTTTTCAGTTAAACAGCAGCTGAAGGCACAAAAATTTTTCTGTTTATTCAAGCTTTCATTGTTATATTCCTGAGCTTTCTACAGATACGTTTATATAATATAAGAGCTACGGACATAGTGGCAGTAAAAATAAAGAGGCATATAATCTGTTATTAAAAACTTCATTTTTGTTTTTAATAAAAAGATGTATAGATCTTATTTTTATAGCAATCTAGACGATATCCGCTATAAGCGGAGGTGAAACGAAAATGAGTTTTAATGACAGAGGCTCTTTCAGGGGAAGAGACAACAACCGGGGAAACAGAGACAGTAACCGGGGAGGATTCAGAGGCGGCAACAGTGGCCCAAGGGAAATGTACCCTGCAGTTTGTTCAGACTGTGGTGTAGAGACCCAGGTTCCATTCAAGCCAGCTGAAGGAAGACCGGTTTACTGCAGAGACTGCCTACCAAACCACAGAAAGTTTTAAATCCAAAAATTTCGGATTTTTGTTTTTTATTGTTTTATAATATCACTGGAAACCTTTCTGCAACAGGTTTCCAAACTCCATTTATTTCTATTAATGAACCCTATTACAGACTCTATTCCTTTTTGAGAAACCGCTTCTAATCTTGATGGTCGTTGTGGATTAGCCTTATATACCATAAAGATAAATTCATATTTCGTAAAAATAATGAGACATATAAACTGTTATTAAAAACTCTATTTTCGTTTTTAAATAATAAGTTATATCCTATCATGTTTTTATCGATTACATGTATCCGTTACAAGCGGAGGTGAAACGAAAATGAGCTTTAATGACAGAGGGAATTCTTACCGTGGAGGCAATAGAAACAGCAACCGGGGAGGATTCAGAGGCGGCAACAGCGGCCCCAGAGAAATGCACAAGGTAACCTGTTCTGACTGCGGTGTTGAGACAGAAGTTCCATTCAAACCAACAGAAGGAAGACCGGTTTATTGCAGAGATTGCCTGCCTAACCACAGGAAATTCTAAAGTAAAACTTTTTAAAGTAAATTCAGAGTGAAGGGTTGATCATAAAATTATCAACACCTGCTCCCTTTTTTACCTTATAACGGTAAAAGGAATCAGAATCCTAAATTTTATAAAAATCCAATATTTCTTAATCCAATATTTTTTATTTTTGCACAATTTATTTACTCTATGTAAATATATTCTAAAGAATTTGGAAGCACACTCTCAGTCTGTAAGTTAGGGAGTAAGTGAAAGTCCTCAAGGATTTTTAAAGCGCGGAAATTTCCTCAAGTTCAGGAGGTTTCACAGATCTAGATTTCTTAGAGGTTCTTTAATTCCTATCTATTTATGAACCTTAAAGTCAAAGTACCAGAGGCATTCGTAGGTAGAAAGCTTGAAAAGCCTTAAAAATCGAGCAAACACTAAAACAATAACTAAACAAATAACATTATGAGGAATCAACCTGGCAAACTATAGAAGCAATATAAGAAAGAGAAAAGCAGGAACCGGAAGTCTCGCTACCTCTACTCAGGAAGTGACAAGGGTACGTACTCCGCGCAAGGAAAACCATGAAGTTCTGGCAACAGTTTCAAGTTTACTTGGCTCAAAAAGAGTTACATTACAGTGTATGGACGGAGTCGTTCGCATGGGCAGAATTCCAGGATCAAAGAATAAGAAAATGTGGATCCGCGAGGGAGACGTAGTAATCGTTGCTCCTTGGGAAATTCAGGATTCCAAAGCCGATGTGATCTGGAAATACACAAGACCTCAGGTCGAATGGCTTGAGAGAAAAGGATACCTAAGATAAGTAATAGCAATAGCATATAACAAATACAATAAACTATATAAATACAATAAACTATATAAATATAGTAAAACTATATAGCTATAATAAAACTATATTATCTCGAAGAAATTATACCGTCATAATTATATATTCAGGATTTACCAGTTTTCGGTTAAATCTCTCTCTTTGTTTTCATATTTATTAATTAAATGTTTAACTTTAACCTATTAAAACGTTTAAACATTTTTAGTCAATAATTTTTAGTCAATATAATTTATCTTTAATTTTATTAATTCATTAATCACTCAACTTGCTGTTAATCCTTTTAATCTTGTTAGTTTATTATTTAATTTCTTTATCTTCTCTGTCTTTCTATATTCTCTATCTTACTTATCAAGTTGAACTTTCAACTGTAATTCCTGCAGTAAACGACTGCCTATAAAAAAATAAAAATGTTGGGGTTAAATAAAGGTTATTCTGAGGAGAAAAGTCCAATTTGATTGATCCTGGTTTTTATGAGTAAGACTTATATAATTTGACAGTATACTAAGCGTGAAAATAAAGAGATGTATAATCTGTTATTAAAAACTAATTTTTCTGTTTTTAATCAAAGAGTAATATACAGTCTTATTTTTAAACTATTTACTATCCGCTATAAGCGAAGGTGAAAGAAATGGCTTTTAATGACAGAGAAAACTCCTTCAGGGGAAGAGACAGCAATCGCAGAGGTTTCGGAGGCCCCAGAGAAATGCATGACGCAATCTGTTCTGACTGTGGCGCTGAAACTCAGGTGCCTTTTACACCCGATCCTGACAGACCAGTTTACTGCAGGGATTGTCTTCCTAACTATAGGAGACTCTAATATTATTTACACCGAGTGTTAATTATAAGACTCAATCTATTTTGAGGCTTAGTCTGAATTGACGCTCAGTTAGTTTTCAACACTTACTTTTATTCTCTTTGTATTTTTAGCTTCTATTCAGATTTTTTGAGAACCAAAAGATAACATTAAAGTCCACGTCTATAAAATTACGAAGTATTAAAAATTATCGAAATAAGAAATCAGGAACTGAGGAATTAACTTGGCTAATTACAGAAGCACTATCAGGAAAAGAAAAATAGGATCGAATAAAACGGTAGGTGCAGGAGATACTCCTGAAGTAACAAGGGTACGCACACCTCGTAAAGATAGAAACGAAGTCCTGGCAACAGTATCAAGTTTACTTGGCTCAAAAAGAGTTACATTACAGTGTATGGATGGAGTTGTTCGCATGGGCCGGATTCCAGGCTCTAAAAAGAAGAGGATGTGGATTCGCGAAGGCGATGTCGTCATAGCCAATCCGTGGGAGGTTCAGGATTCCAAAGCCGATGTTACCTGGAAATATACAAGACCTCAGGTCGAATGGCTTGAAAGAAAAGGGTACCTTAATTAAGAACCGCCTAAGTTTCTAAAATAAAAAATCTAGAATTAAATTGAAAATCACCGAGACGATATATTGAAATTATGTTTTTAAGAGTCCCACAGCCAACAAGAAATTAATGTGGGAAAAACGTCTCATTTTAACCTTCTAACCTTGTTTTTCTGAACTTAATCGTTTGATTCAAAAGCTTTTAGCTCCATATAAACTATTTTGCTATTCTTAATCTTTTTTAATCTCTTTAAGTCACTTCTGTTTTTAAAGCACCTAGTTTCGTATTAACGCTTAAAGCTTCTTCAAACATTTTAGTCTCATTTTGTAATTTTGGTATCATTTTACGTTTTTATTCCGTTTTAGTATTTTCTGTAATAATTTAACAGTCATCGCCTTACCTGTTGACCACAACCGTCTTTAAATTCACAAATTCTTTAAGCCCATAGTGAGAAAGTTCTCTCCCAATCCCAGATTTCTTTATCCCGCCAAAAGGCAGCCTTGGATTGAATTCTACCATTCCGTTGATAACCACAAATCCGGATTTTATCCTTTTTGCCAAATTCTGGGCCCTTTCAAGGTCTTGAGACCAGATTTCGGCTCCAAGCCCAAACTCTGTGGAGTTTGCAACTATGACGGCTTCGCCCTCATCCTTTACTGTGATCACTGTAGCAATGGGTCCAAAAACCTCTACATTACAGGCTTTCATATCAGTACTGGCTGCAGGGATAAGAGTAGGCCTGAAGAAGAAACCCTTACTATGCTCCTCTCCATAAACGTGGGGTTCAGCGCCTTTCTTTTTCGCATCTTTCAAGATTCTCTCGAGACTGTCAATGAATTCTTTCTTTGCAAGTGGACCGATATCGGTTTCCTCGTCCATAGGATCTCCGACTTTCAGTTCCTGTATTTCAAGCTCAAATGCCTCAATAAAGTCCACAACAATATCCTCTACAATAATAAATCGCTTGGCAGCAGTGCTACTCTGCCCGGTATTGTGGAAACTGGACCGTACTGCAACTTGCGCAGCTCTCTCAATATCTGCGTCTTCAAGCACTATGAAAGGGTCCGAGCCTCCTAGTTCCAATACAAGAGGCTTGACCAATCCTCCTACAAGTTCCCCTATCTCTGAACCTGTGACTATATTGCCGGTGAGGGATACTCCATCTACCATTTCCTCTTCAATAATTTCCATGGCAGTCTTCGAGTCAATTAACAGGGTATTGAAGACGTTTTCAGGAAATCCGGCTTTATGAAAGACTTTTTCTATTTCCAGTGCCGACCTTGGCACATTCGAAGCATGCTTGATTACGCAAACATTTCCTGTGCACATAGCAGGTACTGCAAACCTGAAAACCTGCAAGAATGGAAAACTCCAGGATATGACCCCGAAAATTATCCCCAGAGGCTCAAAAGTTACATAGCTTTTCTCAGTTCCTGTATCTACAAGCTCATCTTTCAGAAACCCAACTGCGTTTTCCGCATAGTAATCACAGAGCCAAGCGCAATTCTCAATCTCTTCCCTGGATTGCCTAATAGGTTTTCCCGTTTCCTTCGTAATAATTTCAGCATAAACATCGACATTCTGTCTAAGAACTTGCCCAGCCTTAAAAATATATTTTGTTCTTTCTTCAGCAGAAAACGAACTCCACCCTGAAAAAGCAGCTCTGGAGCTTTCAATTCTGGATTCGCATTCATCAAAAGAAAAAAGGTCATAGGTCCAGTTTACCTCTTCAGTATAAGGATTAACGGATCTCATTTTCACGATTTCTCCCCCAAAAAGTCATTTAATAATATTGGAATTCCCGATATTATAACTTGAGGAAATTGGGCAGAAAATGAATATCCTGAGTTTTAAGCTTATTCAGAAGATCCGATAAGAGAGAAATATCCTGACTATTGACTAGATTTTCATGAATCAAGAGAAATTAAGTTCAGAATCTAGCAGTAATTGTTATAAAACCTCAATATCAATTATAAAGCATCTATTATAAAACACATTAATTAAAGTGGAGGGAAAATATGAGAAAAGCACTCGTTATATTGATAGTGTTGTTCGGCGTGTTCCTCGCAATAGGATGCGCTGGTCAGAAAGAGGGAGCTCCAAATGTAACAGGAACTCCAAAAGAGGCTGTAACGGCAGTTGAAGTAGTAACTGGAGCTAAAGCTGTAACTCCGGTTCAGGAAGTAGTAGTTGAGACTGCAGTTGTAAAAGAAACTCCTGTTACAGAAGTAACTCCAGCTCATGCAGTTACTGGAGTTGAAAATGTAACTGCAAGAGAAAATGTAACTGCAAGGCGAACTGGAACCGAAATGGTAACTCCAATGGTAACTCCAGCTAGAAACGCTACAAATGTCACTGGTGGGGGTGGAGTGATTAAAGTAACTCCAAGCAAAGGTGTCTAATTAAGTAACTGGTAGATATGGGCAGGTAATCCAGAAACTCTGAGTCAAGATGAATTATCAAGTTATAATCAGAAATCATCGGAATCTGCCCATAATACAAAACTTTTACGCGTGAGCCTGTATTTATAGTGCCTTTTTGATGTACTTTAAATGCCTTGTTCTGCGATTAAAAGAAAACTTAAACCTGAAAAGTAAACGCCTAATATTTAATTGACATTCCGCCTTCATAGAGCTACAGCACTAAATAAATCCATAAAAAATAGTCATGAGACTAGTTATGAGACAACTCATCTAAAAAATCTTAAAAACATGAGAATTTCTGCGGGGTTCTTAGGAGCGACGCAAGTGTGACAGTAATTCTGACCCTCCCAGCAGCCTCCTGAAGGTCCGGAAAACAGAAACGATCTTACAAAAGAATACGGAAGAGAGGGTTTTTGTTTCCTCGCCAAGCTAATGGATACTTTAAATTACTATTTAACCAACCTTAACCAACCTGAAAAAAATAAGCTCAGGATTGTTTCAAAAAATTAAAAAAATTAATCACATTTCAACCTCAACTTCATCCCGCAAAAAGGACAGAAATTGGGAGCAATGGGAAGATTCAGGTTTCTTGAGCAATATTGGCAGTTAAGCCCAATGTCCTTTTTCTCTCTTGAGTCTACACTTTGATGGACTCGGGACTCTTCGGTCTCTTCAACAGAAATTGAGAGTTCAAGCTCTTTTAGAGATTTCATATTCTGGATATCACCTGATAGATTTGAAGTTTTAATCCGAACTTCAGAATCACCATCCTTCAGGCAGCTTCTTAGGACAGAGTCCTCATCAGAGATTTCGGTCTCAATAAAACCTCTTACTGGAGTTAAATTGGATTTATTAATTCCTTTGAGAGCCTTTAACGCAGCCCTTCTTATGTATGCATCTGGACTTTCAGCCGCTCGGACAAGCCCTGAGATTGCTTCAGGGGTTCCAATCTTCTCAAGTGAGCAGATCGAGACTTTTTGCATCAGGCTTTCAGATCCCTCAAGGATTTTTATCAGTTCCGGAACAGCCTGCTGTGCTTTAATATCTCCGAGTGCTGAAGCCGCAGCTTCTCTCACTACTATTTTTGTGTCGTGAAGAGCTATTAAAAGACCTGAGATTGCCTCGGGAGTTCCTGTTTTTCCAAGTCCTAAAACTGCCGATTCCCTAACTGAATAATCAGGGTCGTTAAGAGCTTTAATTAGCCCATTTATAGCTTCAGGGGTCCCATTTTTCCCAAGGGCACAGGTAACTATTTTTCTTAAGGAGTTGTCATAAATATCTAGGGCTTTAACCAATCCTTGAGCCGCTTCAGGAGAACCAATATATCCCAAGGCATCTGCAGCACGGCTTCTCAGATACCAATCTGAGTCATCCAGAGCTTTCAAAAGCCCTGATACGGCTTCTTGTGTACCTATTTTTCCAAGGGTTTCAACTGAGTTTTTTCTCACATCCCTGCTCGAAGCATCGAGTGCCCTGATAAGTACAGGCACTGAAGTTGACGCACTAACGATTTTGCAAAGGGTTTCGGAAGCAGCTTCCTGAACAGATGGTCTAGGGTCCCTTAGGGTTTCCATTAACTCGTCAAGCACATCTGATTTACCCCTTTTTCCCAGGGTTTCAGAGGCTTGCTTTCTTGTTTTATTGTCCGAATTTTCAATTGTTTTTACCAGGCAGAGAGCAGCCTCATACGTGTCGATTTTTCCAAGAGCTACCACTGAAATCCTTTTCAGCGAATCATCCGGATAAGCCAGAGCTTTCTCAAGGCCATAGACGGCTTCTACGGAACCTATCCTCATCAGGGATTTCACAGCTTCCTTCTGAACAAATTTATCTTTATCCCCAAAACCTTTAGTAATACCTGAAATCGCCTCAGGCGTGCCTATTCTCTCAAGGGATGCGATAGCAGCCTTTTTAACTGGACTTTCAGGATCATTAAGCGCTTTTACAAGGCCAGGGACAACCCCATGCATGTTGAACTTTCCCAGAGCTTCTGCAACTGCAACTCTTACCCTTGGATTTGGGTCATCAAGTGCCTCAATTAGTGCGGGTAAAGCATAAGGATCTCCTAGCTTTCCAAGTTCTTCAGCAGCAATTACCCGGTTTCCTGCAAAGACTGAACGTTCTAATTTCTTTATAAGATTCTTTATATCCCCATCCATTTTCCTTCTCTCCCCCCATTAGTGTAAGGTTTTATCTGGATTAGTTTTAAAATAAATTGTTTTATAAGAGACGGCCAAATTAGCTTAAAATAAATAAGATGTCCTTTAGCCCGAAATTGTAAAACTGGCACTTATAAACCCAAGGCATTTTAACATAGTGACCTATAATTTCTGCACAGCTGACCTATCTATTTAAATCGGGCTTGATAAATTGCAAATATCCCCCTCTTTATGAAATAAAATCCAGCCCTTTACATTCCGTATTTTTAAATATATTACATTCCAAGTTATATGAACGTTTAGACTATTAATATAAATAAAATGAAAATGTCTGAAAAGGAAAATAAATTAAAAGCTTTACCAGAAAATCAATAAAGAGAGGCAGTAAGTGAGGGGAAATAATAATGAGCTGCAAGCAGGATAAATAGGCTAGATGCTGGCACCGTGATATTGTCGTCTATATTCTCTACTCTCTCCACAAATGAACATATTACTCCTGCAAGCATCCCAGCAAAGCCCATTTTTGCGCCTATAACTATACAAAGCAAGAGCATGCCTGCAGTACCTTCCCAGGCTTTTGTCCTTTTTTTATATTTAAGGTTCCTAATTACTCTCGTAATCCCGTCTCCGTATGCCATGAAAAGCACCGGAACAACTTCAAGCCAGAAGCTCCTGTCAATATACCAGGTAAAAAGCACAATTAATCCCCAGCTCAAAGTAAAATCGACATCATAGAGGTTTTCGGGATCCTGGAACCAGTACATCCTCCTATTAAGTTTATGAGGGAGATAGGTCATAAAAGCAAGTCCGAATGCAGTAGCTGCTGGCACAATAGGCTCATGAGCGATAAAAGGGAAGCAGCATTGCTGTCAAGCTGCCAGCCAGAAAGTGAATTGTTTTTCTTGAAAAATACATTGAAGAGTTAACTGACCAGCCCTTCTTTAAAGAAGAATAATATACCTTTTTGAGAAAATCAGGATCACAAAAAGGTTCCATAATGAAAGTACAGCAAATATAGGCAGGTCTGCTAGTATGGATTCCCATGAAATTTGAAGCACAGTCTCCATGACACACCAACATCTCTTAAATATAAGACTGTTTTGTATTTGCCGCATTTCTTCTTAATAAAAATTATCTGGAAGAGGTTCTGGGTTGCCAGATTTGATTCAGAACAGCTTCATTTAAGTTTAACATTCCTCTATTTTTATATTTCCATTCTTTTCTAAATAAAAATAGAAATGTCTATATATAATAAAATCTTCATACTGTCAAAGGAGGACCTCTATGAGATTCAACAAGCAGATCTTTACAATCCTTATTTTAGCTCTCTCGATGGCCCTTGCTGGAAGCGGATGTATCTCTGAAGGTGAGGGAGCAGAGGACAGCGTCAGGGAAACAACTGAGAGTGAGTTCTCGAATATTAGGGAAAATCCTGTAACCCCATGGAATCCTAAGCCTGTAATGCCTATGATTGATTCCACAGCCTGTATTGATCCGCAGGCTTCAGTCATAGGAAATGTGACAATAGGCGCCAGTGTCATGGTTTCCCCCATGGCCTCGGTTCGGAGCGACGAAGGAATGCCGATTTTCGTAGGAAACAGTAGCAATGTCCAGGATGGAGTTGTGCTCCATGCCCTTGAGATAATTGATGAAGAAGGCAAACCTATAGAAGAAAACCTCATAGAGGTTGGCGATGAGAAATATGCAGTGTATATAGGAGAAAATGTTTCGCTTGCCCACCAATCCCAGATCCACGGCCCAGCTTATGTAGGCAATGATACTTTTATTGGTATGCAAGCCTTCGTCTTCAAATCAAAGGTAGGAAACAACTGCGTACTTGAGCCTGGATCAGCTGCAATTGGTGTTACTGTTCCTGACGGCAGATATATCCCAGCAGGCATGGTTGTCACTACCCAGGCTGAAACCGATAAGCTGCCAGAGATTACCGTTGATTACGCGTACAAGCACACTAATGAAGCCGTAGTATATGTAAACGTCCACTTGGCTAAAGGCTATAATGAAGTTTCATAATTAAGGATACGATTTTAGCAGTAGAGATCAAACTCCAAAAAACAGATCAATTTATCTACCCGATGTTTAAATTTTTTCTTCAGGGTAGATTTCCCTTTTGTGTTCTGACCTCTTTCCAAAAATGACAAAAATATAATTTTCCTCTGGTACAGAGCAATGACTTTAATTTATAAATTTGGTTCTAAATCAGTTCAAGAAATTAGTACAAACCAGTTTTCTGTACTTTATTTAATTAATCATCTTTATTAATAAAATTAATTTCTAAGTTAACGGTGACAATTAATGAAAAAAATATACAGGTATTTTTCTTTGTTCTTATCTCTTGTACTTTTTACCTTACCTATAGGAGCAGGACAGAATTCTATCTCCCTGTACGGTAATTTCACGGGAGGGCAAGGATTAAGCACAACTCAAAATGCCTTGGAGAACTATTTATATTCCGATTTAGGCTTAAGTTGTGTTGCTGCAGATAAGTTTGAAGGTTCTGGAGAAGAAATCCACATAGAAGGACTTGTGGAGGAAATCATTTTTCTTACCGACAGCCCTGAGTCGGAATTATTTCCAGTGTGGACTGCCGATGGAAACTCCATCATGTACACGATCCAAAGCAATGAATCTGGAAATTCTAAGTCATATATAATGAAAACAAATGGAAGCGATATCCAACGAATAGATATTAGAGAAGGAAATATTATCAGCCTTAATGATATGAGTCCCAACGGATCAGAACTGATTTTAACGAGATCGAATAATTCTCAAGCCGGACTGTACCTTTTGAACCTGGAAAATAGAGAGATAAACCCTGTCTCGGACGAGCCCGACAGATCTGAAAGCTGCGGGGTGTGGTGTAGACTTGGACGGAAAATCGTATACACCCAGACGTCGGGAGATTCGCCTTCTCAACTCTGGATAAGTGATCGGGATGGAAATAATAAGGCTAGACTCGGCACCTCCGAAAACGTTAGCATGGGAAAAGACTGGTGCCCTCTTGGCCTTAAGGTCCTATACAGTGCTAAAAACTCAAAAGAGAAACCTGATCTCTGGGTAATAGATTGGCACGGCACAAACCAGACTCAGCTTACCGATACGCCATACGGAGAATGGAATCCATCCTTTAGCCCTGATGGAAAAAAGATAGTCTACATTTCGGATGAGGAGGGAAAACCTGAAATCTGGCTTCGGGATATCGAAGGAAAATATAGGACTAGGCTTACAAACAATATCGGAATAATTGACTCGATACCCAGATGGAGTCCTGATGGTTCAAAAATAGTTTTTACGGCGTATCATAGCCGTGAAAATCTTTCGGACAGTTCTTCAATAAATAATTCGAACTCTGCTTTACTGAATAGCTCTAAGTCTGTAATTACGGATGACTCTATAATAACAAATAATTCAATAGCAGGAGATAATTCTACAATAAACAGTTTAGACTCTACTTGGGAGAATGTTTTCAATAATTCAATAACTTATAATTCGGATATTGCAGTCATAAAACTTAAATCAGTGCCTGTGGGTCTTCCTCTACCAGAGACACCAGTTTCAAAATCGATTCCTTCCGATGGATCTAAGCAAGTAAGAGCTAGTCAATAGTTCCATAACCATAAAAAATGAAGGCTTAGATGCAGGGGAGAAGGTTACATTAATTGATATTTTTTCTGATGGTGGATGACTGAAATATCTATATTTCGCTTTCCCCATTTTTACACTATTATTTTACTTTATTTTAGTTTGTTTTAGTTTGTTTTAGTTTGTTTTACTTTATTTTAGTTTGCTTTAGTTTATTTTAGTTTATTTTAGTTTATTTTGCTTTATTTTATCTAATTAATAGATTATCCTAAGTTTATATGCGAAGTTTTGTTTAATTTTTTAATCATTCATCAAGACCTTTTCTTCCGAAAATGTAATTTGCAACCCTTATGGCATCTCTTTCTCCTGTTTCCTTTTCCGGAGAGTCGCTCAGTTTTACAACGGGAATGCCATCAATACTGTGCAGCTTTATAACCATGTTAAGAGGAGGGCTTTCCCGGAAGAATTCAGAGTTATTGGTAAGACTTGTGCCTATGCCGAAACTGCAGTTAATTTTGCCTTCGCAGTATTTCTTAAGCCGAATTGCAGTATCTGTATTTAGCGCATCACTGAAAACGATTAATTTTTTAATTGGATCTATGCCCATTTTCTGATAATGCTCTATAACACAATCCACAAAGTCATAAGGATCTCCGCTGTCATGCCTGAACCCATCGTAAATTTTTGATAACTTCAGGTTCATATCTTTAAAAAAGGCTTTTGAGCCGAATGTGTCTGTAAGGGCAATTCCCAGATCCCCATTATAAACTTCTACCCAGTTTTCAAACGCGAAACGGTTTGCATATCTCAACCCTACAAGAGCCGAGGTGCCCATAATCCATTCGTGTCCAACGGTCCCGATTGGTTTAAGGCCGTACTTTTTTGCAAAATATACATTGCTTGTTCCCGTTAGGGTTTTTATTTCAGTGAGAGTCTTCATCACATGATCATGGAGTTCGAAACTTCTTCGCCTACGGGTTCCAAATTCCGAAAAAAGGCAGTTATTTTCTTCAAGGGCTTTTCCCATTTCAAGAATCTTGCTCTCATAAGCAGCCAGTAAAGATTTAGAAGTGAAGCCATTTTCAGATTCTCCTTTCCACTCTTTTTCAATGGTTGTGAAATAGAGTTCCGAAACTGCAGCCATAAGGACAATCTCCCAGAGAATTGCGCTGTGCCAGGGCCCTTTTATCCGGATATCAAGATCCTTTTCTTCAGTAAGACAGATTTTTACTTCACCTGGCTTGAAGCGGAAATTTTTAAGGTATTCAAGGTACATGGGTCTCAGGTAAGGGCAGTGCTCAGAAAGCCAGCTGTATTCTTCTTCCGTTAATGCCAGTTTTGAGATCTCTTCGACTATAATTCTCTCCAGTTCTTCCACAAACTCCGTAGAAAAACGCTGGGGACCCCTGTTGGTAAACCGGTATTCAGCCTCAGCCTTGGGAAAAAGCTCAAGCACTGCAAGCTGCATTGTGAATTTATAAAGGTCGTTATCAAGTATCGATTTTATCACTGAAGGTCTTCCTGTAACGTTTTAAGTTATCTTCTAAGTAAATTGTCTTTTACTTCCAAAAGCAATTTTATCTTTTGCTTCTAAAACAATTTATCATTTTATCCAAACGCAAGTTTTGCTCCACATATATATCTGCTGTATTCTTAAAATTTCTGACACCTATGTCTGGAGATAAAATCTAATTTTCTTTATTTTTTCTAGAAATATGGCAGCTATTTAGCCATTCCACCAAACAAATAATTACCGGAAAAACAAATACTAATTCATAGACTTCTTTCGTAGACTGACTTGATAGGGGTTGGGAAAGATGGAAAGAGAATTAAAATTTGCAACTAAATGTGTACATGCAGCAGAAAAACCTGATCCGGTTTTCGGGGCGCATACTACTCCAATTTTCCAAACGTCAACATTCATTTTTGAAAATGCCAGGCAGGGAGCGGCTAGGTTTGCAAAAGAAGAATCTGGATACGTGTATACAAGGATTCCTCCCAATACCCCTACCCATGCGGTTCTTGCTGAAAAGTTTGCTGAGCTTGAAGGTGGGGAAGCAGGGCAGACTTTTGCCTCTGGAATGGCAGCAATCACGGCAATTGCACTTACTACCCTGAAGCAAGGAGATCACCTTATCTCAACAGATGTAATATACGGCTGCACCTTCAGTCTTTTTTCTGAGGTTTTACCAGGGCTTGGAATAGATGTCAGTTTCGTTGATACCTCTGATATCGAAAATGTGAAGCGAGCCATTAAGCCAGAAACAAAAATGGTCTTTCTCGAGACTCCTGCCAATCCTACGCTGATCCTATGCGATATCGCCGAAATAGCCGGAATAGCTAGGGAAAACGGAGCTCTCTGTGTAGTGGATAACACTTTTGCAACACCTTATTTCCAGAGACCTCTTGAGCTTGGGGCAGATCTTTCCCTTAGCAGTTGTACAAAATATATAGGCGGGCACGCAGACCTGCTTGGTGGAATCGTCGCAGGAAACAAGGATTTTATGAACCGCATGTCTCTCGTTGTTGGATATACAGGAGGCATTATGGGCCTCCACGAAGCCTGGCTCTGCATTCGAGGACTTAAAACCCTGCATATCAGGATGGACAGACATGCTGAAAACGCAATGAAAGTTGCGGAATTTCTTGAGTCACGCCCCGAGGTAGAATGGGTTAGATATCCTGGGCTTACAAGCCATCCTCAGCACGAACTTGCACGCAAGCAAATGAGCGGGTTCAGTGGTATGCTTTCTTTTGAGGTAAAAGGTGGAATTGAGGCGGGGCGGAGGCTGATGGACAATGTAAAGCTCTGTTCTCTAGCTGTAAGCCTTGGGGCTACAGATACTCTTATCCAGCACCCTGCGTTGATGACTCATGCCTGTGTCCCGCTTGCAGTAAGAAAAAGAATAGGCATAACTGACGGGCTTGTCAGGCTTTCAGTAGGAATCGAAGATTCTGAAGACATAATTGAGGACCTCAAACAGGCTCTTGAAGCGATTTAAACCTGCAAGACAGGGCTAAATACCTGTTTTATTTTCAAAACCAGACAAGGTATATGTGTTGTAGAGATAATCTTTTATCAGGAAAATTAAATAAAAAATTAAAAGCAAGGTGAACTCATAACAATAAAACCAGGGGGAGTTTCATATGAAAGCGCTTGTATTCGGAGCTGATGATTTTGAGGATCTTGAACTTTTCTACCCTTACCACCGCCTGAAAGAAGAGGGGATTACAACACACATAGCCTCGATGAAGAAAGGACCGATTACTGGAAAACACGGATATGAAATCAATGCTGATATTGCCTTCAAGGATATTAACCCTGCAGATTATGATATTCTCGTAATATCGGGAGGCAAAGGCCCCGAAAAAATGAGGCTTGACGAGAGTGCACTTGAGATTGCAAGACACTTTTTCAAAGAGAACAAACCGGTTGCCGCAATCTGCCATGGGCCACAAGTTCTCGTTTCTGCAGGCGTCATTAAAGGACGGAAAGTAACCTGCTGGATAGGTATAAGAGACGATATTATAGCCGCAGGAGCACTTTACGAGGACAAGGAAGTTGTAATTGATGGGAATTTTGTATCCTCTAGAAGTCCTGATGACCTTTACGCTTTTGGAAGAGAAATGATTAAACTATTGAAATGAGTGGGAGAAATATTTTTTGTTTTTCTCATTTTCTTAATCATTTCTTTTTTATATGTAGCTTTTTCACCTACTAAAAATTGAATTGTCCCTGTAGAAGTATTTCTACGAATAACTATCTAGTCTAGGGTTAACCATCTACTTCTGGAATTAACCTTTCGTGTATGGTTATCGAGTTTAATAACGGATAGGATTAGAACCATACCTTGAACCTTGTTGTTTACAAAGATACGCAAACAAGAGGAAAACTATCATTTACAGAAAATGAGTGACACAGATAGAGGGTAAGAGGGATAAAGAGTAAAGGGGGTGGCAAAATTTGCCAAGCTTGTTCATGGAGTTGAACTATAAACCCATTTTCTTATTACTAAGGGAGCTTAGAGGGTCACGGATATGTTGCCCTTCAGGTCGGGGATGAAGTGAACCCTAGCCTCTTTTTGTTTTCGTATTAAATATGTAAATCAAAGCTTCTTATAAAATGATCGGGATTGGATAGGAAACCGAAAGCAGAGTTCCAATCACTTAGGCTAAGGAAACTTGTTAAAAGACACTAAACTATTCTGGCTCTTCGTTGTTTTGTATGGACTGAAAATAATTGTTCAGTTGGAAAGCAACCACCCCAGAAAGATAAACATTGGTCTTGAATGTAATTTCCCATACTATCTTTTTTAAATATAATGGGAGTTTCATCTTCATTCAAGAAGTGACTATAGATTACCCACTCGAAATAGCTAAGAATCACTATTCTCATAAAACTGAGCAGGCGGCCCGAAGCATACCCCATCTTTTGTAGTCTATCCGACAATTACTATCAATAATAAATAAATCCTTCTTTTTCAATTTAATGGTTTTAGATGCCTTATTTTTCACACATTTTTTCTGAAAATGAATTATTTCCATCTTCCTTTGGGTGGGATGGCCGCACGCAATTTAATATTATTTGGATTTGTTTATAAAATGTTACATAAAATCACGACAATCTCCTTTTTTATCATTTCTATTACACTTTCTGATAAAATCGTAACGCTTATTTATTATTAAATTGGTTATGTTTAGTAATAATTCATACTTAATTTATATTTTTTATACATTTTTGTGAAATTACTAATCATTAATGTGTGTAGCTGGATTTCATATTTTATGGTTCCAGAATCGTAAAACTTCATGTAACAGCTTGAGATCCAATATTTTTGATGCTCTCAAAAAAGAACTATATTTAGCTTGATGAAAAGGATGCATAAGTAGGGCGTATTATATGAGTGAATGGTTTCAAAGTCTGGGTGTTCTGAGAAGGATGGGATATGATGATGCCAAGGAGGTCTCAGAACGTCGTAAGGTTATAGTCCTCATTTCCATGTTTGTTACTCTCTTTCTTGCCACCGCCGTCGCCATGGTTATGGGGTCATACAAAACATCAATAGCTGATGTGTATTTGACGCTTCTTGCTCACTTTACCCCGTTCTACGAAGTCTCCAATATTAGCAACCTGCATAATACCATCATATGGGATATCCGGTTTCCTCGGATCATTCTTAATATCTGTGTAGGCATCGCGCTTGCCATTGCCGGTGCCGTGTACCAGGGAGTATTCAGAAATCCGCTCGTTGAGCCGTATATTCTTGGTGCATCATCTGGTGCAGCGTTCGGTGCAGCTCTGGGCATTGTATTTCCCGCAATTTTTCCATCCATCCAGATCTCGGCGTTTATTTTCGGTTCGATAGCAGTGGCGGTCGCATACATGCTCGCCCGTGTCCAGGGCGAGACCCCCGTTGTGACGTTGATCCTTGCAGGGGTGATTATAGGTTCGATCTTTTCGGCATTCGTCTCGATCCTGAAGTATATTGCAACGGACACTGCTCTGCGGGAGATTGTCTTCTGGTTGATGGGAGGATTTTACTATGCAACCTGGGATGACATCATCACCATCGGACCGGTTGTTCTCATTTCCTTCTTCGTCCTTTGGGGACTTGGCTGGAAGTTAAACATCCTCTCGATGGGCGACGAAGAAGCAAGGGGACTTGGGGTGAACCCTGAAAAGTACAGATTCATTGTTATTTCGCTTGCCACGCTAGTCACAGCGTTTGCAGTTTCTCTGGTCGGCATCATTGCTTGGGTAGGCCTGATGATGCCTCATGCTGCGAGAATGATCCTCGGGCCTGACAATCGGTTTGTTATCCCTTCTGCCGCCATGATGGGTGCGATCTATCTGATTGTCTGTGACACTCTTGCGCGGACACTCACAACCTCCGAGATACCGGTTGGTATTATCACATCTATTCTCGGTGCGCCTTACGTCTGCTATCTGCTCCGCCAAAAAGGCAGGGTAATTTTCGGGTGATAAAGATGCTCAAAGTACGTAATATCCATTTCAATTACGGCTCCACCCCGGTTCTCAGAGACATTTCTTTTGATGTCGATGAAGGGACTCTCTGTGGGCTGTTCGGGCCAAACGGCTCGGGAAAGACTACGCTGTTCAAGTGCTGTCTGAAGTTCTTAAAGGCTCACAAAGGGTCAGTAAGAATGAATAGTACGGATGTATCGGGTCTTAGAATCGAGGACATGGCAAAACTGGTCTCTTACGTTCCACAGGAGCATAAACCACCGTTTCCATATCTGGTTCGTGAAATTGTTCTGATGGGGAGAACACCCCATCTCGGAGGATTCTTCGGGGTCAGCCGGAAGGACAAGAAGATTGCTCTCGATGCACTTGAGATGGTCGGTATCTCGGAACTTGCCGACCGCTCTTACAACCAGCTTTCTGGAGGGCAGCGGCAGTTGGTGTTGATGGCACGGGCTATAGCCCAGGAGACACCGCTCATTTTCCTTGATGAACCCACGTCGGCGCTCGATTTTTCTAACCAGATCAAGATATGGAAGGTCATGCAGACGATTGTCGAGGATGGGGTGACCATTCTTGCTTGCAGCCATGATCCTAACCATGTTGCCTGGTTCTGCGACAAGGTTGTGGTTATGAACGAAAACGGCATTGCTGCTGAAGGCCAACCCTCAGATGTCATCTCAGAGAAGACGCTCGGAAAGATCTATGCAGATATCTGTTCGGTCAGGACTGTGGATGGCGTCAGGATGGTCATGCCCAAGTGGGTAATAGAAAAAAACTATGGATACATTGGCAATTCAGTACCTGAAGCCGGAACGGTAGCTGGGGATGGTGGAAACCTATGACTGATGGTGTGGGAATTGACTGGAATGAGGTTTGGAAAGAGTGCTATGAGGAGAATATGCAATGCCGCAACCGTCGTGAATGTGCTTCGATCTGGGAATCACGGGAAAAAGCACGTGACTTCCTGAATCAGTCCCGGGAAAATTCACACAGGATTCGCCATGTAATCAGCAGCCTTCCAGTTGAGCCCGGATCCCGGATTCTTGATATCGGAGCCGGACCAGGTACCCTGGCGATTCCGCTAGCAGGGATTGCTGCTCACGTAACCGCCGTAGAACCAGCTGCTGGAATGGCAGAGATGATGGCTGAGTATGCTGAAGAAAAGGGAGTATCGAACCTTAAAATAGTAGGGAAACGCTGGGAAGAGATCGATCCTGCTACTGACCTTGATGGGAAGTATGACATTGTTGTTGCGTCTTATTCTCTCGGGATGCCGGATATCAGGACAGCAATAGAGATGATGTGTAAGGCATCTTCGAAATGGGTTTATCTTTTCTGGTTTGCCGGTACAACGAGCTGGGAACAGGCAATGGTCGACCTCTGGCCGAAGCTTCATGGAAAGGAGTACAATAGGGGGCCGAAGGCAGATATCCTCTTCAACGTCCTCTATTCTATGGGGATTTTTCCCAACATCGAGACCTCAAAAATGGAACAAGTCCGCAAGTTCCCAGATCTTGAAGCCGCCTTGGACGAGTTCCGAGAGGAGTACCAGATAACATCCCTGGAACAGGAAGAGCTCCTCAGAAAGTACCTCACCACGATCTTCTCACAGAACGGAAACTGCTTCCAGCACTCAGGAATGACGACTCGGATAAAGCTCTGGTGGGAGGTGGATGGATGCCAGTGAGAGGAGTTTCCGGACGGATGATCTTCATCCTGGCCCTGATGGTTTTGCTCGTGCTCTCCACAGGATGTACCGAGGTGGGGCAGTCCGGAGATGGAGCAGGTTCGGGCGCCGATACCACAAAGTACCGGACGGTTGTCGACTCCCGTGGGGTGGCGGTACAGGTGCCGATGAAGATCGAACGAGTCGTCACCGTCTCCGACGGCCTCATCGAGAGCACGATGTTCGTCCTTGGCGAGGAGGAAAAGATCGTTGGGATCGGGTCATCCTGCCTCCAGAGGATTTTCAACTACACCTATCCGACCGTGGGCGGGGAAGCCTACGAGTACCGGGACGGCATGACCCCGGTGACTTACCTGAGCCCCCGACTCCGAGAACTCCCGCTAGTTGGGAAGTCGGGTGCAGGTATAAACTACGAGACACTTGCCGGGCTCGACCCGGACGTGGTCATCCTCCGTGTTGGTTCGTGCACGCTCCGCTCGATGGAGGACGAAGGGGTTCAGAAGACGATTCAGACGATCGAGACTCTTGGGATTCCAGTCGTTGTGCTCAAGGGCCCCCCGTGCTTCGATGAACCGAACCTCTCGACAATCTCCGATGAGATCCAGATCTTGGGCACCGTTTTTGGGAAGGAGAAGAGGGCAGGCGAACTTGCTGATTATCTCGAATCCCAAACCAAGGTGGTCTTTGAGCGGACAAAGGATATTCCAGAGGCGGAAAAGCTGAATGTCCTCGTGTTCGGCGCATCTCCAACCGCTCGATCAGCTGGAGCTGTAGGCAGCGTGACTGGGATCGATAAGATTGAGTCGTACTTCATCGAGGAACTTATCCATGCGAAGAATGCCTACCGAAACACCGGGAGCCCTACTCTTTCGGCCGAACAACTTCTCGCCCTCGACCCTGACGTCATCGTGCTTGGCACGGCCAACGGCTACCATCCTCCCGAGGAACTCTACTCGGCACCTTACTACCAGAACGTCGGCGAACTCTCGGCCATCAAGAACCGACGCGTCTCCTCGTTCCCCTGGGAGCCATGTAACTGTGCCAAACGTCTCGAGTATCCGATCAACGTGATGGTGATTGCTAAGGCGGCATATCCCGAGTTGTTTGAAGACATCGATCTCGGAGAGTGGCTCCTGGACTTCTACAAGAACGTTTACGGCGTAGACGACGACACTGCAAAAGCGCTGCGATCAGCGCAGTGGATGGACTGGTGCATGGAGGAAGGACAGTGAAACTGACCCATATCCTGACACTTGCCAAATGGCCTTTACGGCACTGCTACTGGTGGGGCTGCATGTTGCCGGTTGCAGTGACGGAGAATCTGAACTGGTAGATGCAGCGCCGCCGGAGGATAACTACCGGATGGTTGTCGACGCCTATGCGCCTGTAATATATGGGAATGCAAATGGTGACAACCGCATAGATCATCTGGATGTTGACTATGTGAAGGGCGTAATAGAAGGAATAAACGAGCTTACTGAACTGTCAGATGCGAATTACGATGGAAAAATTGATGAAGCCGATATCCTTCAAATAAAATGGATCATCAGTGGCACTCAAACGGAATTAACGCTACAGGATATGGATGGCAGACCGGTGACACGATCCCGCAACCAGTAGAGAGAGCACTGAGGATCGGTCGCGGTTTTATTGAAGAAACCATGCTTGTTCTTGGAGTTGAAGATAAATTAGTTGGATCCGCAGGACTTTCTAATTCATCAACTGCACGGTACTTGATCCCAGAACTCAACAAACTCCCTGACGTAGGATCTATTACAACGGGCATAAATTATGAAACAGTAGCAACAGTAGACCCTGATCTTGTAATTGTTAGAAAGAGTGTGTACTTCCAGGATCAGGGTGACAAAGCGGTAGAGACCATAGAATCACTGGATATACCTGTCATAGTTCTAAGAGATCCAGATCACTTTCACATATCAGATATCACCACAATCTATCAGGAGATAGGACTTCTGGGCAGGATATTCAACCAGACCGAATCTGCATAAAAGTTGATCGACGAGATGGATATAGGCGTTACATCAATTACAGAACAAACCAAGAATATTAAAGAAGAAGAATCTGAAGGAGTTATAAAAATTGGCCTGGTTGATAATTACGGGTTCTAATGTACACTGTCGAAGGGCAAAGGCACCAATACCACTGAGTAACCAGCGACATCTCGGGAGTCTCCGACGTGTAGATAATGGAACGGCCAAGCTCCAGATCATAAAATCGTCCTGGCTTCTCTCATTCGACCCGGTGATCTGGGTCCTATTTTTTAGGTGTCACGCTGAAAGGTGTCATGGTCGTGCTCTTCCAGCACACCGTGACTAGGCTCGCCAACAGATATCCACGACCTCCATGGAGGTGGGCACGGCATTGCTCGGTCTTGACGATTTTTAGTCCGTTTGAGCGAAGCAAAAAGGATAGCACATCGTCGAGCCGCAACTCGACTAGCGTAACTAGGGGTTCTGAACTCGGGTATCTTTTAAATATCGAGGGCTATATGTAATATTAAGATGATAGACGAAGCGCTGAGGGTATTTAATGAGCTAGACTCAAGGGATTTCAGGATCCTGACTGGCATTGAAACCGGAATGAAGTATTTTGAATGGGTACCAATTGAAGAAATAAATAAATACACAAGGATACCTTTTGAAAAGCTGGAATACAAGCTAAAAAAACTTGTCCGGAATAAGCTTGTGGTCAGGACTACCCAACCTTACGAAGGTTTCCAGATTTACTTCGAAGCATACGATGCCCTTGCCCTTAATGCCTTTGTCAAGCGAAAGAGTATCAGTGCTATAGGGGACGAAATTGGGGTAGGAAAAGAATCGGTTATTTATGAAGCGATCCTGCCGCCTGAGCTTGCAATTGGGGAACCTGTTCCGGTCGTTATCAAGTTTCACAGGGAAGGAAGGACCAGCTTCAAGCAAATAAAGCGAGTACGTGATCATCTGGGAGATAGAGAACATTTCTCCTGGATTTATGCAGCCCGGCTTGCCGCCCAGCGAGAATACGGGATTATGACTACCTTATATCCAGAAGTCTCAATGCCGAAGCCCTTTGACCATAACAGGCATGCAATAGTTATGGAACTTGCAAAAGGCAGCCTTCTCTCAAAGACAAGACTTCTTGATCCTCAATGGTATCTAGATGAAATTCTCAAGCAGATTAAAATTACCTATTCGCTGGGAGTTATCCACGCCGATTTAAGCGAGTATAATGTTTTTGTTTCCGAAGAAGGAGTCCAGCTAATTGACTGGCCCCAGTATATCACTCCTGAACATCCTCATGCTGACGAAATTCTCGAAAGGGACGTTTCGAATATACTGACTCATTTCTTCCGGAAATATGGAATTAAACGAGAGCTTGATGAAACAATCCGTGAAATTAAGAGTCAGGCAGGCAAAAACGCAGAAGATAGAAACGAAGGTGGAGAAAGCAGGAGCGGAAAGGGTACTGTAGAAGAACTGGATCTTGAAGAAACCCCAGAAGAAGGCTTTGAAGGGGATGTTTTTCAGGAAGAAGATTTTGAGGCTCAAGATTTTGAAGCCGAAGAATTTGAAGCTGAGGATTTCGGGGCTGAAAAAATTAATATAGAAGATCTCGATGCACGGGATTTCAAGAAAGCTGCCTCGAAAAAAGACGCCTCAGGCAAAGGTTGAGCTCAATCTATCCACCGCCTGAATAATTGAAAGCAGAATTAAGATCTTATAATCGTCACTAACAACTAGAGGATGTCCCTTTTTAATCCATTTACATTCTTATAATTCTTAAAGTTGATTTACCTTTTTCAGGAGCCTTGGGCTTAAACAGACTATTTTCATGATCAGAAATTGGTTGATTAATAGGTTGGTTATTCAAAGTTTGATACAGGAAATGGAATTTTGAGTTTTGGTTGACTCAATAAAATGAGTGGAGTTAAATATATATTCTATAAAAAATAAAATATAGATGCTCATGCAAAAAAGGATTATCTATGGAATCGATATTGCTCGGGGCTCTCCAAGGGCAAGGGAACTTCCCAGATATTCGCTTGCTATCTTTAAGGATGGTGAAGTTTCTCATCAAAGCATGCTCCGTCGCCAGAAGATCTTTAACATGATCCAGAGGGAAAGACCTGAAATAATAGCTGTTGACAATATTTTCGAGCTTGCGACTGACAGAAGCGAGCTCCTTTCTCTTATGGAACGCCTGCCTGAGAGCGTTAAACTCGTCCAGGTTACAGGTGGGCTGCATCCCGAACCGCTTATAAGGCTTGCACGAAAACACGGGCTTTCTTTTGACCCTGAAAACCCTAATGAAGAAGCGGAAGTATGTGCTCGCCTTGCAGATATGGGAGTTGGATATGAGGTTTCCCTCTTTGAAGATATTACAAAGATCAAAGTCAGTAGATCCCGTTCTCTGGGGAGGGGAGGTTGGAGCCAGAACCGGTACCGCAGGAAGGTACACGGAGCTGTGCTTCAAAGGAGTAGGGAGATTGAGAATGCCCTCAAAAATCTTTCTCGGGAGAAAGGCATCAGGTTCGAAACCGTAAATGTAAAAGGTTTCGGTGGCTATGTCAGATCTGAATTCACTGTGTATGCAAAACGCGGAGAGATACCAATACATCCAATGGCAAGCAATGATGCTCAGGTAAGTGTAAGAAGTGTTGAACGCGATAAAATCCGATACGTTCCCATTAAACCGAAAAACCCCAGACGTAAATTTACAATTGTCGGAATCGACCCTGGAACAACCGTGGGAATAGCAATCCTTTCTCTTGATGGAGACCTTCTTTACTTGAAAAGCTTCAGAGGAATAGCTCCTGACGAAGTGGTCAAACTTATCGCAGAATACGGAAAACCTGCGGTTATCGCCAGTGATGTAACACCAATGCCGGGATCGGTTGAAAAAATAAGGCGAAGTTTCAATGCAGTCCCTGCAAGTCCTGGGATTGAGGTTTCTGCCGAGGAAAAAATTGCGCTTGGAAAACCTTTCGGCTACTCCAATGACCATGAGAGAGATGCACTGACTGCGGCTCTTCTCACCTACAGGAATTACAAGAACGTTTTTTCCCGGATTGAAAAGAAAGCTCCGCAGAACGCAGACCTCGAGCTGATAAAGTTTCACGTAATCCGTGGAGTTTCGATAGAAGCTGCAATTGAAAAAGCTCGGACATCAGGCGAGCCTGAAAAACCAAAGCCAAAAGAGCATGCTGAAAAGCCTGAAGACAAAGCAGTCGATGAATCCCTTTTGAAATTGAGGGAAACTGTCCAGAGGCAGAGCGAGCAGATTCAGAATCTTCATGAATACCTTGATGAATTAAAGGAAGAACTGGTTGCAAAAGACAGGAGAATCTCAAAACTCGAATCAAGGCTAAGCAGCTTCAAAAAGGAAGCTTACAGCGAAGTCAGGAAGTCAAAAGAAGTCCAGATAAGGGACGAGACCATTGCGAACCTGAAAAAAGAGCTCAGCCGGAAAAGCAAAACTGTAAAGGATCTGCGGCGCAGAAGCAATAAATTACGTAAAATCCAGAAAATGGAAATCCGTGGCGAAGGTACAGCTGTCAAGGTTATTGCCGCTTTTACAAAGGAGTCCATTGCTGAAACAAAAGAAAAATACGGGCTTAAAGAGGGCGATGTAGTTTTCCTGGAAATCCCAAGCGGAGGCGGGGCTGCAACAGCTCAGATCCTTGTAGACGCCGGAATTCGTGCCGTAATCATCCCTGAGGATATCTCACACGCAGCTGAGGAAACCTTTTTTAAGGGAGATGTAGCGGTCTTAAAGGATATTCCTCTCGAAAGGGCTGAAGACTTTGCAATGGCAGAACCTGAAACTCTCAAAGTCGCAATCGAAGCCTGGGAAAAAGAAGCCGATATAAAACGCCACAAAGCTAAACAGGACGAACTACAAAACCTTTTTGAAGAATATAAAAGTGAGAGACGCAGGGGTTTGGTTTAAGAGCGCCATTTTTAAATTACGCCATTTTTAAATTACGCCATTTTTAAATTACGCCATTTTTAAATTTCATGTCTCTCCTCTGTCGCCGTTTTTTGATTAAATTTTGAAAAAGTTTGCAGAACTCGGGAAGCATCTCATTTTTAAGCAATAAGTTCCATCTGAATCAATATGCCAGGTCCCATAATAGAGCCCACTAAAAAAACTGCAAGTGCCCCAATTAAAGAACATTTCCAGCTCAAGGAAACCATAGTTATGATTGCGGCTGACGACCAGTCTCACATTGAAGCTGCAAAAGAAGCTATCCGCATCCACAGAGCAGCTCTTGAGACTTACATTCTTTCTGATCCTTATTTTCAGCTTACTCTCGAACCTTATGAGTGCCCGAAAGATGCGCCTGAGGTTATAAGGAGAATGATAAAAGCCGGAAATACAATGGGTATAGGCCCAATGAGCGCAGTTGCAGGCACAATTTCGGCCCTTGCAGTGGAAGCGATGGTTGAAGCAGGAGCCAGGTACGCTATTGTAGATAATGGTGGGGATATCGCACTCATAAATGACAGGCCTGTTGTGGTTGGGATCTACGCAGGACAGTCCCCTATTAAAAATCTGGGCCTGGTTTTCGAGCCCAGAGATTCAATTACAGGCGTATGCACTTCAGCAGGGACGGTTGGCCCTTCAATTAGTTTTGGAATGGCGGATGCAGCCTCAGTATTTTCAGATGACGTTTCCCTGGCGGATGCGGCTGCAACAGCTCTTGGAAACGAAGTAGGCATAGGAAAAGAATCTGTAGAAGCTTCCTTCAACGCCGTAAAGCAGATTCCAAGAATAAAAGGCGCACTCGTTATTCAGGGAGAATACATTGGCATGTGGGGACAGGTGCCAAGGATTACGAGGGCAGATGTTAAGTACGAATATATAACAAAAGCGTAAGCATTTCAGGCTAAAATATCTTACTTATATCTTTCTTCAAGTGCATCTTTTATTTCCTTGACTGTCATAGCTCCCGGAGTTCCTTTCATACAATGAGGCGGCCATCCCCCGGATTTTATTTCCTCTGAATCTTCATCATGCTCGTCTTCAAGAAGCAGAATAACTTTTATGTCTTTTTCGGGAATATCGTCAACTATTCTTGCTCCGCAAACTTCAAGTTCCTTTAAGGCTTCCTTTCCTCTTTCTTCGTCAAAAGGAGCTGTACATCCCTTTACTATATTTGTCTGGAAGTTCCTTTCAAGAAAGCCTAATGAATTATGATAGATACAAACCTCCTCAACAAGGCCTGTCATGAAGATTTCATCTATCCCGAGTTCTGCAATTTTAAGTTCGAGTTCGGGGTTGGTAAAGGCATTGTAGTGGTCTTTAGGAAGCCTTAAAACACTTACTGTTTCCTCACTTACCACTTTCTTTACGAGCGCAGCAATTCTGTTAACGATTGTCTTTCCCTGAGGAGCTACAAGTTTTCCGAAATATACCTCTCCTTCGTATTCATATTCCTCAAACACAAAATCGTTAATCATATCTATGACAACAAGAGCTTTCAAAGTTCCACCAATCCTTTTCTCTTTTCTCTTACTTTTTTCCCTTTTTGAGTCCAGTCCTCATTTTCCTTTATCGGTCCTGCATCTAATTTCTTGCATGGATAAGCACAGCCATGTTCCTGAATTTAATACTTTTTAATACTTTTTAACCCTCATCTTTTTTGTTCTTCTCATTCATTGAATTTTTTATATAGATAGTTTGCCGTAACCTGAAAGATCAGAATGAATATTACCAGCGCCAGAATATCTAGAAGCGGTGGAAATAACGATTTACCGGTATATGCGTACTCAATCATATCATTTCCGTAGGTAAGAGGGGACACCAGTGCGATTTGCTGGCCTATTTTGGGCATAGCTGAGATAGGGATAAAAACCCCGGAAATGAAAATAAGCGGCAGTCTGACCGTGTTGAGTATCGACATAACCTCTCCCACGTTCTCGGTCGGATATGCGGCAAATAATGTCCCAAGGGTCGCAAAACAGAACGCTGTAAGTGCCATAGATATTATAAGGATTGGTACGTTCAGGATGGGCGTTCCAAATACAATAACACCAATGGCAAGCGGTAAACATGCGATGCCGAGACTATAAAGAAAACCGCTCAGGCTCTCACCAGTTACCAGTGAGTATAAGGATATCGGTGCCGAAAGCAGACGTTCAAAGGTTTTTACTCGTCTTTCGATAGGTATTGAGACCGGTTCTATTGATGAAGCCGAAAACAGGAGGGTGATTGAGATTAGCCCGGGAATTAGGTTGCCAGGAGGAGTGTTTTTTCCAATGGCAAAGGCAAGGAACATGAAAAGCGGGAAGAATAAGCCTGAAACTATGATATTAGGCTTGAAATAGTAAATCCGCATGTCTTTTTTGGCAATTGCCCATGCAGCTGAGAGCTCGCAGGAAAGGCGCTTTGCCAGTCCTTTATTCTCAGTCGATAGCATGGATTTTCTCACCTGTCCGCTGCAGACCTGTCAACCTTATAAACACATCCTCGAGACTCGGGCCAAGAGTCGTGATACTGATAACTTTAAGGTTATGTATGTGAGCATAAACCATTACGGCATTGATAACTTCAGAGGGATCTTCAGTATAAAGCTTAAACTTATCACCTGCTTTTTGTGCCTCATTTACCATGGAGAGACGGCTAAGCTCGTCAAGCTGTTCTGCCGAATTGCGATCAAAAGAGACCTCGATCGACTGCACACTCTTGATCGTCTTTTTTAAGGATTCAGGTGCATCAATTGCAACTATACGCCCTTTATTGATTATCGCTACCCGGTCACACATGATATTTGCCTCCTCAATATTATGCGTCGTTAAAAAAACGGTTACGCCCTTAAGGACAAGGTCAGCAACTACTTCCCGAATAATGAGATTGCTCTGTACATCGAGTCCTGAGGTTGGTTCGTCCAGAAATAACAGGCGTGGACTGCTGACCAGTCCCATTGCGAGTGTCAGACGCCGCTTCATCCCCTTTGAAAACCCATGCGCTTTGTCATTGCGCCGTTCGTAAAGCTCAAACACTTTAAGTAGTTCGCTTGCCTTTTTTTCTCTTTCCTTTCGTCCTACATGGTAGAGTTCGGCTGAAAACATCATATTCTGCCATGCGGTCAGATCATCGTAAACATTTGAATTCTCGGATACAATGCCCATTGACCGCCGTGCGGCAATAGTTTCGTGCTCAATATCATGGCCAAAAATAGTTGCCGTTCCAGATGTCGGTCTCGAAACTCCTGTCAAAATACGAATTGTAGTGGTCTTGCCAGCACCGTTGGGACCCAAAAAACCAAATGTTTCTCCCTCGTTAACTGAAAAAGTAATATCATTGAGTGCGGTAAGAGGACCGAATTCTTTGATTAGATGAGATACCTCAATTGCTTGCATATATTCTGATACTACATTAATGCTTAAATCGTTCTCACACAAACTTTTTCAAAAAAATGCTTGCTCACAACCCTTTTGAAAAAAGGCTTGACCGCAAACTTTTTTTGAAAAAGTTTGATCAAAAACAGTGTAACGTTCGGATTTAAAAGCCTTATCCCCAAACCCTATCCGGCGTGATCAACCGGCGCAACGGTTGCGGTGCAACGGTTGTGTTTGATCAAAAACAGCAGTCATAATATCTTTGAGTTTCTTGTAGGCTGTCTTTACTATCTCACTTCGATTTACGCATAAGCAGTGTACATATCATATGCCCATGTATAATGTTCAAAAACCATCAAGGTAAGGATATTTGTAGCACTGTCAAAAGTATAGATTAATACAAAGGGCCCGATATGAATTCTCCATTTTCCCTCAAACTCGGCTTCAAGAGAAACTCCAATTTCCGGCCTGTATGCCAGGAGGCGGAGTCGATGTTTCACGTAATCGTAATCTGATCTGTCAAGCCGATACAATGTTTTAAGATTTTTTCGGACTGAAGGATGAAGGACTATTTTATATGTCATTCCTCTACCTTTTCGAAAAGTTCATCAAACTCAAATACAGGCAAGTGGTGGACCGAAATATCCTTCTCCGCTTTCTGAATTTTTAAGGAGAAGGACGGTTGAAAAGCAGCTTCAGGCGGATACTTTATCTCATTAAATTTTTTCTCTAGCTCCTTTAGCTGATCGAAAACTTCCGCAAGTAACATACCCATCAACTCACTCAAATTCGAACATTAAAGTAGCATTATAGAAACCCGTATGTTCAATGAAGGGGTTTAATATAATTATTTATATATATTTCGGGCTTTAAATTTTGGGTTAATGAAAAATCTGGATTGAAGAGTAAGTTTGGATACTTCCAGAAACCTTTGTTATTCGGGCAGCAGTCTTAAGTTCTTCTTTTCGTTCCATCCTTAGTTTAATTTTTAGGGTCCTCAAAAAATGATTCATTTTTCAAGGGTTAATAAGCCTTATCTCGTGAATTGTATGTGGTGTTAGTGCTCCCCCAGTAAAAGTACAGATGATAAAGAATTTATTTTCCATTAAAGAAATTAAATATCCTTAACTTCCATTTTAAGGTTTTTTTAGCCCTATTTTCAACATTTAATTTTGTAAAACGGAAAACGGAGTCAGTTGCCATAATTTCAAAAAAATGTAATTTGTCAAAAAAATAAAGCTCTAATCCCATCCATCTATTATTTTTAAAGTTTAATCGGGTTTATTTTCCTCTAAATTGGATTTTAAGAATATACTTTTATTGGGGGAACTCTGGTTATATATCTATTACCTAAAATAAGCATTCTGAATCCTCAGTTTACACACTGATTTTGGAGGACCCTATAATTTTGTAACTTCTTTTTCAATTCAGGTTCCATAGCAATCACCACTAATGATTATATATCTTAATCATAATATTATTCCGATAATTTTGATCTCATGAGCTGGCTCATGAGTCCCAGTTTTAAAACTAAAGGAGACATTTAATTGCAGTACAGCATGGGCATTGACGCAGGAGGCACCTATACCGATTCTATCATAATTCGGGATTCTGATGGCAAGGTAATGAATTCGAGCAAGGCGCTTACCACCTACCCCGACCTGCTTATAGGAATAAGAAAATCCATAGATGGGCTGGATGAAAAATATTTAAAGAATATAAACATGGTTTCAGTCTCAACTACACTTGCTACAAACACGATCCTTGAGAAAAATGGCTATCCTGTGGGGCTTATCCTTGTAGGGGACTATGAAATTCCAGAGAGAATGAATGTCGAATTTTATACTGTAGTAAAAGGAGGGCACGACCACCACGGAGCCGAACTGTTTTCCCTTGATATGGAGGCTGTTGAAGCTTTTGTCAATAGGGTTAAGGATAAAGTTTCAACTTTTGCAGTCTCTTCATATTTCAGTGTGCGAAATCCTGCTCATGAACTTGCAGTCAAAGCCCGTATCCAGGAGCTTACTGGAATGCATGTGGTTTGCGGGCACGAACTCTCTCTTGACCTTGGAGCCTATGAGAGAGGAATTACAGCCTACCTGAATGCCCAGCTGATTCCTATCGCAGACCAGTTTATCCGCTCAATCAGGGAAGAAATCTCCAGACGGGGAATGAATTCAAGGCTGCTGATGCTCAAATGCGACGGTTCGGTTGTGGGCATTAACGAAGCCCTGGAAAAACCAATTGAGTCTATCTTTTCGGGTCCTGCAGCAAGTCTTGTAGGAGCATCCTACCTTTCAGGGTTTGAGACCTGTGCAGTTATTGATGTGGGCGGGACAAGTACAGATGTTTCCATGCTCGAAGACGGGCTTCCTGAACTTTGTGCGGAAGGAGCTATAGTCGGAGGCTGGCAGACAAAGGTTAAAGCCATCCGGATGGAAACTTCAGCAATGGGAGGAGATAGCCATATCTGGGTCAAGAACATGAAAATAAATATCGGCCCAAGGCGAGTTATCCCACTCTGCGTTGCAGCTGTCAAATATCCTGGATTTCTCGAAGCCCTGAGGAAAGGAAGAATCCCTGGGGCTATGCGCCTTGAAGAAAATGTGCAGCCTACCAAATTCTTTGTAAGGACAGGTATTGAACCCTCAAACCTTGGAAAATTTGAAAAGGAACTTTATGACAGGATAGGAGATTTTCCTGCCTCGCTTAACGATATCTTCTGGGAAACCGAGAATAAGCTTTCTCCGGGTTTGCTTGATTCCCTTATAAGAAAACGCCTGGTCCAGGCAATTGGTTTTACCCCAACCGACGCGCTTCACGTACTCGGGGAATATACATCCTGGGATAGGGAAGCCTCAAAAGTAGGAGCAAAACTTCTGGAACGCTATACCCAGATCGACCATATCGAGCTCTGCAAACAGATAAAGCAGGACTTTGCAAGGAATATGGCTTTAAACCTGATATCTTTTATTCAGAAGGATGTGCCTTCTTCCGAAATCAAAAAAATTCTCCTCTCTAACAAGTTTACTCAATTCAGGATGAAAATTCCTGTAGTGCTTATAGGAGGGCCTGTGGTAGCATACGTTGAGGAACTGAAACAAATTCTCGATGCCGACATCATAGTCCCTGAATATGCCGGGGTAGGAAATGCTGTTGGAGCTGTCGTGGGCAAGGGTATAAAAAGGATTGAAATCCTGATAAAAAGCACCTATTCAAAGAATAAGAGAAGGCTTGTCCTTTTATTCTCGCCAAGAGGCAGAGAAACCTTTGGAAGCTATCCCGAAGCTCTAGAATATGCAGAGACTCTGGGAAGAGAACTTGTCATGGAATATATGACCGAAGCCGGGCTCGATAAAGGGCAGGTCCATATCGAAGTCGATAAAAAGGATATCGCTTTGAGTGAAGCAGGGACAATACCTGTAGAAACAAAGCTTGTTTTTGTAGGAATTGGAATGCCAAAAGTTTGAGTTTTTCCTGGTCCCTTCTATCGCCAAATATTTGAGTTTCAGTCCTGGTCCCTGCTTTCAGAGCATCAGGACTAGCAAAAAAAAGCATAAAAGCCGCAAAAACATTACAAATAGCACATTAAAACATCACAAGAACATTACAAACGGCACGGAAAAGACAGCGTTAAAACATTGAAAACGTAAACAAGTACAGTGCTAAAACATCGAAAACGTAAAAGGCGATGTAAAAATGGTATATAATTCAAAAATGGTATATGATGAAAAAATGGCATATGATTTGGGTATTGATGCAGGCGGGACTTATACAGATTCGGTTTTAATCCGGAAATCAGATGGAAAAATTGTATGCTCAAACAAGGCACTTACAACCTATCCTGATCCTCTTGAGGGAATAAAAAAGTCAGTTGACGGACTTGACCCAGAAAAACTGAGACTCGTGAGCACGGTTTCAGTCTCAACAACTCTCGCCACCAATACTATCCTCGAAAAAACAGGGTATCCTGTTGGACTTATTCTTATAGGGGACTATGACATCCCGGTCGATTCGGGACTTGAAAACTACATCATGGTACAGGGAGGACATGACAGTAATGGGGAGGAAGTAGCAGCCCTTGACCTGTTAGCAGTAGAAAAATTCGTACTTGAAATAAAAGACAGAGTCTCGGCTTTTGCAGTTTCTTCTTATTTCAGTGTGCGAAATCCTGAACATGAACTGCGCGTAAAAACCCTGATTCAGGAACTTACAGGGCTGCCTGTTGTGTGCGGGCATGAACTTGCCCAGTCTCTCGGAGCCTATGAAAGGGGAGTTACTGCCTACCTCAATGCCCAGCTCCTGCCTGTAGCAGAGGGCTTCTTAAAGACGGTAGTTAGTGAGATCGAAAGCAGAGGCCTCAACCCAAGAATTGCCATGCTCCGCTGCGATGGGTCTGTAGTAAATATGCATGAAGCCATGAAAAGACCTATTGAGTCGGTCTTTTCAGGTCCTGCGGCAAGCCTGCTTGGGGCTTCCTATCTATCCGGACACGAAACCTGCACTGTAATTGACGTTGGAGGGACAAGCACGGATGTCTCCCTGATACATAAAGGGCTTCCTCACCTCAGCGAAACAGGAGCAATTGTTGGAGGCTGGCAAACAAAAGTCAGGGCATTGCGTATGGAGACCTCAGCTATGGGTGGGGACAGTCACATCTGGGTCCAGAGTGGCAATATAAACATAGGCCCCAGGCGGGTCATCCCTCTCTGCAGAGCAGCAGTCCTATATCCCGATTTCATGAGCACTCTGAAAAAGCGCTGGATTCCGGATAGGCTCAAACTGGATGAGCATATCCAGGCAACAAAATTCTTTGTCAGGACCGAGCAGAAACCTGTCAATCTGAGCCGCGAAGAAGGAGAACTCCTCGCTCTTATAAGAAACGAGCCACTTTCACTCAAAGACGTTTACTGGGACAGAAACATCCTGCCTTCAAAGAGGGTAATGAATTCTCTAATCCAGAAGCGTCTTGTTCAGGTAATAGGTTTTACTCCAACCGATGCCCTGCATGTGCTTGGAGAATATGATGAATGGGATGCCGAAGCCTCTGAAATCGGAGCTACTCTCCTTGCAAACTTCATGGGGATCGATAGGTACGAGTTCTGTTTAAAAGTAAAGCTGCTCTTTGCCAGGAACATGGCAAGAGACTTAATCGCTTTTCTTATGGAAGGCGTGGATAGGGCTGAAGTTAAAAAAATGCTCGAAGGCAATTTCTTTGCCCGATTAAAAGTGGATATCCCTGTTGTCCTTTTAGGGGGCCCGGTCCGAGCTTATGTGGACGAACTAAAGAAGCTAATAGATGCCGAAATCTTTGTCCCTGAATACTCAGATGTTGGAAATGCAGCCGGAGCTCTTGCAGGAAAAGGGACAAAGCGTATTGAGATAACTGTGCGCACCCTTTACAGTGAATCCAAGTATGACCTTAAAACAAAAGGTGTCTTTGTATACACTCCAGTAGGAAGGCGGCATTTCGTTGTCAGAAGCGAGGCCCTGGAGTTTGCAGAAGAATTCGGGAGAAAGCTTGTGCTTGACTACATGGCTGAGTCAGGGCTTTTCCCGGACCAGGTTACAGTTAATGTAGAGAAAAAGGATATAATGACTCATGCAAGCAAAGTTCCCCTCGAGACCAGGTTTGTTTTTGAAGGGATTGCGGATTTTGATATATACGAAAGAGCCGTAACGATATAAATATGGGCAAAAAAGGTTGCAAAAAACTTACCGAACAGAATTCTACTCTGGATTGCATCTCTCACATAAAATACTCGGTCTTCATAAGTTCAGATTAATAAGATAAAGTTCATAACCCTAGTGTACATTTGAAACATGAAAGAAGGACTATGAGCCCAATAGTCCAGCTTATACTATATAGAGTTTGACTTATTTGCGTATTGGTTCCTCATACAATGGAAGCGTTGCACAGCAGATGCATAAATTCTTTAAGGAGTTGACATGATCCCAAGAAAAGCATTTTTGACAAAGGGTACGGGGGTACACAAAGATAGATTGGCATCCTTTGAACTTGCGCTAAGGGCTGCAAAAATAGAGAAATACAATATTGTAAGTGTTTCAAGCATTCTACCTCCCAATTGCAAACTAGTACCTAGAGAAGAAGGACTCCTGGAGTTGAAACCTGGTGCCATTGTTTATTGTGTACTTGCAAGGAACGATACTAATGAGCCTCACCGTTTAATGGCTTCAGCTATAGGAACTGCGGTCCCTGTAAATGAACAAAACTACGGATATATCTCTGAACACCACTCTTTTGGAGAAGAAGAAACCATTGCAGGAGAATATGCTGAAGACCTTGCAGCAACCATGCTTGCAACCACCCTTGGCATAGAGTTTGACGCGGAAATGGCATGGCATGAGAGAGAGCAGGTCTATAAGGCAAGCGGACATATCTTTGACACGTACCATATTTGCCAGACTGCAAAAGGCGACAAGGACGGAAAATGGACTACGGTTGTAGCTGCGATGGTCTTTATTACAAAATGAAAATAAATTGAGAAAAATAAGTAAAAAAAGAAACTTATAGAATTTAAAGAGACTTAAGGAAACTAATAGAGCTAAGGGGAAGAAGATCAAAAACGATTGATTCCCTCCAGCTCAGGATCTTTGAGGTTTTCAGCCCAACTACGTAAAATAAATCATTTTGTTAGGTAAAACAGCCAACACATTATTCTCTATTCCTGACAGAACTAGTTTCTCAATTCTTTCTCTGGTATTTTTGCGTGTATTTTTTATCCCGAGAACTCTCGAAGTCTGAACAATAAGATCTTCAAGAGGAGTTGAATACTGGCTGTTCAGGACAAAACGGATAGCTTCTATTATTTCCTCGTCACAGATCCACTCGATTTTTACAGATATATCCCCATCACGCCTGCGCAGGAGACTGGCAGGTTCTGAAACTGGCCAGTAAAACTCACCTTTGACCTGGATTTTTCCAGAGCTTTCGGCAAGAGCTGCAATATCAAATATCCGTTGCTTTATTTTTCCGAGCATGCGAGGAATTCCTGCATGTGATTTTATCCGCTGCAGTAGGAGTTCCGCATGAATAGGACCTTCACACCCTATAATCCGTATAACCGCTTCCTCAAGACGCTTATCGGAAACTTCAGAAATATCACCTGATTGCGGAAGCCCTGAGGAATGGCAGGTCTGGTAAAGGGGGATAGTAGTTTCCAGCGAATTGGGTTTTTCAGGCAGTTTTTCTGGATCAGGCTCAATTGCAGATTCGACCGTGGATTCGTTTTTTGACTCCGACTCAGGTTCCAAAATCCATTTTTCACTACCTACACAATCCCAGCTACCTGCGTAACTGTCATCCTCGCCTGCATAACCGTCATCCTCGCCTGTATAATTATCATAATTATCTTCTTCAGAGTCAAGCTCGGGTTTGAAATCGCCTCCTGAACCATAAATATAAGCAAATTCATTAAGCCGCTTACGCTTCTTTTTTATCTCAGAATCTGTACTGAAATCAATTTCAGGGCAAGCTTGGAAAAAACTTCCTTTCTCAGGCTCGGGCTCAGGTATGAGTCCAATTTCGTCCTCTTCAGAGCAGGGCTGTGTGCTGAATTTAAGAAGTTTTGATTTTCCTGACCTTCTTACAGGCTTCTTGCGGGAATTCCCATCAGCTATCAGAGCCGTTGATTCTGCTTTTAAAGCTATTTCTGGCAGGAAATCTATATCTGAAGAAGGTGTAAGTCCTTCTTCCAGTTTAAAAAAATCCCCTGAGTAAGGTTCTTTAACTTCGGCTCCAAAGGATGTCTCTGTTAGAACTTCAGCTTCAAAAGTTTCCGAGAGAGAAGTTCTGTCATAAAATAAAGTCTCAAGTCCTTCATCATTTTTGCTTGCCATATTCCCTGCAGGCGAAGTTGAAAATGCGGGTAAACCCGGAGCTTCAGGAAAATCGGATAACTTTTCTGCACTGAATAACTTTTCTGCACTGAATAACTTTTCTGCACTGAATAACTTTTCTGCACTGGATAACTTTCCTGCACTGGATAACTCTCTCTCAGGGTTTCGGTTCTTGGGACCCGCCCAGGCAGACGGCTCGTTTATTATCGGAACATTGAGTTTAATTTCGGATTTTTCCTGTGCTTTTGCCAGTTTTATAGCCCCTTTTACAGCCTCAAGCAGCTTTTCCCTACTCTCTTTCGGATGCAGATACCAATCTGTTGACCAGACCCTGTAAATCTTCCAGCCCAGCCCTTCGAGTACCTGCTGGCGCAGGCGATCGCGGTCCCGTGCAACAGGCAAAGAATAATAGCTCGCTCCATCGCACTCGATTCCAAGTACGTATCGCCCTGGATAGATCGGGTCAGGGACTGCAAGGTCGAGCCTGTACCCTGCACAGCCAATCTGTCTGTGGACTTCGCAGCCATTTTCTTCCAGGAATTTGGAGACCGCATCTTCGAAAGACGAATTAAGAGTTTCCTTGCTGTATGCAGGGGAGGGAAGTCTCCCACTCTCTGCAAACTCCAGGAAGACTTTAAGAGCCCGAAGCCCGAAAGCTGAATTTTCTTCCAGATGCAGGTCCTTTGAGGTAAAATTCGCAAAAACAACACATTTTTCTCTGGCTCGTGTAATAAGAACATTAAGACGCCTTTCTCCTCCTTCTCGGTTAAGCGGACCAAAGTTAAGGGAAAGTTTTCGGCTGCCGTCAAAACCAAAACCCACACTGAGCAGTATAACATCCCTTTCGTCACCCTGGATAGTCTCAAGATTTTTAACAAAAAAGTGCTCGCCTCTCTCGTTTTCCAAATTGAGGTCAAATCCAGGATTTGCTTTAAGCAGGATCTCGATTTCTTCCAGGATAGCTTCCTGTTGTTTCACATTAAAAGTCCCGACCCCAAGGCTTTTATCAGGATGCCTGCTGAAGTGTTCGAAAACTGCCTTTGCAACCGCTCTTGCTTCTATACGGTTTGCTCCGCTTTTGCCTCTGTCATAAACCGCATCTGGAAGATGCATGAATTTAAGTCCCAGGTTTCCGTCATTCTGCATTGGAGAAGGGTAAACATAGAGCCGATTATCGTAAAACTCCTGATTTGAAATCGCAATCAAAGACTCGTGCCTGCTCCTGTAATGCCAGCGCAGAATCTTTACCGGAAAACTGCGTTTGCACACATTCAGGATACTTTCTATATCCCCGGCTGTAATATAGTCATCTGGCTCACTCTCAGGAGAGTCAAGCACAGTATCGAAGAAATCGGTTGGTGGAAGCTGTTTTGAGTCCCCCATTACCACAACCTGTTTTCCGCGCAGGAGAGCTCCAACCGCATCTTCAGGCCTGACCTGGCTGGCTTCGTCAAAAATAATTACATCAAAACGCGTGCTCCTTGGGTCAAGGTACTGGGCAATTGAAAGCGGGCTCATAAGGAAACAGGGCTTAATCTTCTGGATCAAGCCACCTGCCTTTTTCATAAGGGTGCGGATAGGCATATGCCCTCTTTTCCTGTTGAATTCATTGAGCAGAATGCCTGCTTCTGAAGCTCTTGACGCACCTGAGGTCAATTTTGGAGCATTATCATAAGATGAACAGATTATCCTTTTTTGGTTTTCCAGAAGGACCTTTTTGTCAAGTTCCCTGAATTTGCCAAGCTTGTTTTCGTGGAGTTCCCGGATGAAAGTAGAAAGTGCAGGTCTCTCCCTGAAGGCACGATTCAGGAGGATTTCAACATAATTGCCTTCAAAAGCAGGGATTGCATCGCAGACTGCAATTTTTCCGGATTCAAGGTCTTCCATCATAGGTGCTGCCCTTGATTCCAGACAGATTTGCCTATATCCCAGGTACTGGCTCCAGAATACCAGGGAGGAAGTCTCGTTTTTCCACCTAGTAACACGGGATTTTAACGCGCTGAGTTTTATGGCTTCGAGACCATTTCCGAACATTTTTCCAAAATCTGTGCCTATACGAGTCCCAACTTTTTTGAACGACTCTAGAAATTCCTGCTTTGCGGTGAGTACCTTGCTGACTGCGGATTCAAGGGCAACGCTGTCAATTCCAGCTCCTATGAGCTTGAAACTCCTTTCCGTCAAAATATCTTCTTCCAGATACTTCCGGAAGAGAATTATCCATTGGCTGTACTCCTCAAGGAGGATAGGCTCACTTTCAAAACCTTTCCAGTAATCCCCAAAGTACTTTTTGCCTTTTGCGTCCGAACTTTCAAGCTCCAGCCTGTGTGCTTTAAATTCGGAAAGGGATGCCAGGTCAAGCAGGATTTTACTGTCCCTAAAAGGCACTCCAGAGAGATAACAGGCTGAGATCTCTTTCTTGAGTTTCCTGTACTTTGGGTTTAATAGTTTTAGGAGGTTGCCTGAAAGTTCCTCGAATTTAGAAGAGTCAAGCTCAAAGATTGCAGGGTGAAAGGTTTTGTCCACAAAGGTTTTGAGCTCTATGTATTGCCTGAGTTTCGAAACCAGAACATCAGCCTCAGCTCTTGAGGTCTCAGATTCCCATTCAGAACTCTGAAGCATTTTTTCAGGCAGAGGCTTTGAGTTTCCAACGAACCTTGCTGCATCGATTACAGTTGTAATTCCCTTAAAGGTGCCGGGCTTTGAGGTTGCAGAGAGGTCATTAAGGGGTTTTATTGCCGTTTCCAGCGCCTCAAAAGCAGCTGCGCATTCGCCTGTAAGAGATTCAATTTCATCGAGATCAGCAGGCAGTATAAGTCCTGGTTCACAGCCATACCAGGGATTTTTCCGGACCGGTTCAAGGAAAGGAAGGACCTGACCCAATTTTTCCAGAACAGCCTCTGCATTAGCCCAGGTTTCAGGCTCCCAGGTTTCAGGTTCCTGAAACTTGTAAATGGGCATTTTCAGGCCTTTTGACTCAAAATAAGCCCTTGTCTTTTCCCTTATTCCGTAGAGAGTATAGAGGCTGGGATAGAGTTTCCCCACAGGTTCCCCAAGAGACAGGGTATACTCATTGAGTTCATGTTTTAGCTTTTCGAGTTCATTTAGGTCCCTTTCAGGGCGTATTGGGGAAGGGGCTTCACGGTTTAAGGTTTTTTCCAGTTCTTCAAGCACGGCTTTTTTCCGGGTCTGGTTGCTGTGGATCTCCAGACAGAGCTCTCCTAGGCCTGCAGAATCCAGTCTGCTCTTTACAACCTGAAGGGCAGCCATTTTCTCACTTACAAAAAGTACGCTTTTTCCCTGAGCCATAAGTTCTGCAATCGTATTTGCAATCGTCTGGGACTTTCCAGTTCCGGGTGGGCCCTCAACAACAAGATTTTTTCCGGCTTTTACATCTTCAATAACTGCGATCTGGGAGGAATCGGCGTCCATTATCTGGTAAGTGTCTTTTGCTGAAAGTTTTAGGTCGACTTCTCCTTCAAGGAAACCTGAAGCTTCGCATTGAGGATCCTCGGGGTTAAAGACTTTCCGGATCAGGGGATGGTCTGCAGGAGACATATCTTCAGGCCAGGTTGCAGAATCAAGGTCTTTATACATGACAAATTTTCTGAAGTTAAAAAGGTCAAGACAAATTTCAGGCAGGAGCTTCCAGTCCTTGTTTTCATGGATTGCTCTGGATACAGCCCTGAAATATTCCTCAATTCCTGCAGCTTCCTCAGGCATCTCAAACTCAGGAAGCTGGATTCCAAACTCTTTCATTTTAGCCTGGAGGGTAATTGAAGTAAAGATCTCGTCTCCTGTCCACTGGATACTGAAATTTCGAGCTTTTCCTATACGTTTGAGTTCAACAGGGATCAGGAGAAGGGGAGCTTTCGGACTTTTTACGCTCGAGCGACTGTCATTCCACTGCAGTAAGCCAAGCGCAAGGTAAAGCACAGGATAACCCTGTTCTTCAAAAATGGAGTTTGCCTGGTTAAAAACGTAAAAAAGCTTTTTATCAAGGGTTTCGCTGTCTTCCGGAGTTTTCAAGAAAAGGTCGGAGCGGGAACTCTGGGGTTTATTTTCTTTCTGGAGTTTATTTTCTTCGGGAACCAGGATTTTTCCTATTGTTTTCAAAAACCGGCTTTCCTTTTCCGAAGCCTCATCTTCTGCCTCATTTTCGACTTTCTCACCTTTTTTGAGCCTGGCGTTTGCCCTGAACCTCATCGATTTTTCCTGGAGAACAAAGAGCTCATAAACTTTCTCAGGCTTTCGACCTGTAATTAAGAGAGTCCTTCTCTGGGAAGGGCGGTAATTAAGAAGATTATTTCGAAGGGACAAATCGAGCAAGTTCTGCCTTAGCGCTTCTAATTCCTTAACTACATCTACCATAAGAATACTAGGCCCCATTTAAAATAATCAATTAAATATATTTATATTAAATATAATTCAAAGATTTATAATAATTTACTGTGTTCCGATAAACAGAGTCATGAATAGAAGAAAATTACAAATTAAATTGGGGTGAGCTCCTTTTAGAACAAAATATTTAATAAGAATACATCTGGAATATTTTCCTTGCTATATCTGAAAATTATTTACCTACTATTAGAATTTTTCTAAATTATTGTTATTTCTCTCATAACATCAAAGCCAAGATGCTACCTCCTAATCTATTTAAAGATCTATAATTTGGGTGCTAAAAATCTAGTGTAAGCATACCATGAAAACCGCAAGAACTAGGAAAAACATGAAAATTAGAAAAAAGAAGATAGCAATACTGTCAAAAAACTGTTTTATAAAAGTAGTTTCGATAATCTTAAATGCTGTCAAAACTAATTATAAGCTGATAGCGAGTGCGGAAAAAGAATATGGAGGCGTGTTTGGGTGCTTCCTCATCCATCGTCACATCACCCCCAAACACGCCTGTGCCTCTTATCCGCACATCTCTTTGTCCCTTTTATTTCACTCTTTTATCTTTTTTCCTTCAGTTTCCACTTTCCTTCAGTTTCCGCTTTCCTTTAGTCTTTTCTAGTAATTCCGAATGCCGATGCGGAAGGATCAGGTTTAGAAATGCGATTTTTCACTCCAAGTATCCTCACAATTACCAGGCTTATCTCAAAGAAGATTACCATGGGCACAGCAATCATTATCTGACTGAATACATCTGGCCCAGGAGTAATGGCAGCTGCAGCAACCATTATGAGGATATAAAGGTGTTTTCGATAGGTTACAAGTGTTCTGTATTTTACAAACCCGTTCCTGGTAAGGAAAGTAAGTACTATAGGAAGTTCAAAAACCAGACCGAACATTACCGTGCCTGACGCTACGAATGAGATAAACTTGAAGATCGAATAAGTTGCAGTCACCCCTGAACCTGCTGCATCCATATAGAGATACTTGAGAAAGAAAGGCAGCATAAAAAAGTAGGCGTATGAAGCCCCAAGGATAAACATGATAACAGCAGCTATCCCCAGTATAACAAACTGACTTTTTCCTATAGATATCGGGACGCGAATCGAATACCGCCTCGAGATGGCTCTATAAATATAAAATGCAATAAGAGGCAGGGTAATGAGCAGCCCGATTATAATCGAGAGCTTAAGCTGTAGTATCATTACTTCCAGAGGGGATATGTAAACAAGTTTTGCACCCTCTGGGAGAAGGTCATCTTTCATTCTCTGGATTAGAGGACCTGTAAACTGGAAAGAGAAAATAATGCCTGCGATAAGAACCCCAGCAATAGTAAGCAACTTATTCCGTAGGGTCAGCAGGATTACACTGAGATTTTCAATGGCTTCAGACATATGGAGTACCTATCCGGAAAAGTAAAAGAAAGTTCTTTATCCCACTTAGAGGATTCTTATTTTTACTGATCTTCACTGAGGGTAGATTTGATTTAGACTTATTTACCCACAGATTTCATCCTCAACTTTCTTTTACCTTTTTTGTTTTTTCGCTTTAGGACTATCCGGCTCTTTTTATGGAGTCCTTTGAATGCTTCCTGAACCTGCCAGCAATTCAAGAGAATTCGCTTAATGGAGCCACAAATTGAGTACGGAAAGGTTTATGTTTGACTATGGAAACAGGGAAATAACAGTTACCTTCGTAGATTACATTCATTATAATAAATATATTACATTTATTATCTTAACCAAGTCATTATATTTATTATCTTAACCAAGTCATTATATTTATTATCTTAACCAAGTCATTATATTTATTATCTTAATCAAGTCATTATGCTTATTATCTTAATCAAGTCATTATGTTTATTATCTTAACCAAGTCATTACGTTTATTATCTTAACCAAGTCATTATGTTTATTATCTTAACCAAGTCATTATGTTTATTATCTTAATCAAGTCATTGTGTTTATTATCTTAATCAGATCGTTATAATTATTATCTTAACCAGGTCACATTAATTATTTAATCAGATTATACTAATTATTTTAATCAGTATATAATAACTGAATTTTATGGTCTCTCAATTAAACTCTATCAATTAAGATAACTATGATATATAAATTATCTTAATTGAGTTATATTAATAACTTATAACTTGATTAAGCAACTTATCTTACCCAGGTTATATTAATCATTTTAAACGTTTCTATTATAATGACTCAGGTGGACGAGTCAGGTTGGACGAGTCAGGTGTCATATACTCAAGTATGCCCCTATAAGGTATGTATGGCCCTATAAGGTATGCGAATATATAGTAGAAAGATATTGTGAAAAGAGATTGCAAAACAAATTATATTGTAAAACAGATTGTGAAAATCTCTTGCCCCGGGAAATTAGAATACTTTAATAAGAAGAATTGTAATTACATTTATTATTATGTTACGATATTAATATATTTATCTAGGTGCATATAGAGCTGGAAAACGATGGACTCACTGAATACAGGCAACGGAACAACAACCCCCACCGAAAAAGCATCTGAAATGAATCCATATACCTCAGGTGTCCCAGGAGATATCGAGGAACCCATTGTGGCCCACCTGGTTGAGCTAAGAAACCGGCTAGCAATTGTCTTACTCTGGCTATTTTTAGGAATATTTCTCGCTTTCCCATTCTCGGCAAAAGGGGTACTGTTTGTCTGGAAGGTCTTTATAAGTACTGACACTTATATGGCAGCATACTCGCCTCTTGAATGGATTTTTGCTCGCCTCAAGCTCAGCTTGGTCTTTGCCCTTGCGATCTCGATTCCACAGTTCTTCTACCAGCTTTACAGGTTTGCGGGCAAAGGACTTTACCCACATGAGAGGCGTTTTTTCCTCAAAGTAATCCCGGCATCATTCCTGCTTTTTGTCTTCGGGACCGCTGTAGGTTACTTTATCATCTTGCCTGTGATGTTTAAGTATATCCTCTATTACTCAGGTGACATGGCTACAGCCCAGCTTTCAGTCCAGAATACCTTCTCAGCCATAACTACAATTCTTGCAGGCTTTGGAATTGTGTTCCAGCTTCCTTTGCTTGTGATCTTTGCCGTGAAGATGGGATTAATAGAGTACCAAACCCTAAAAAAGCAGAGAATGCTGGTCTACAGTATGATTATGGCAGTTTCGTTATTCCTTTCCCCTGACCCAACTTTCATTGCCCAAATTCTTGTAGCGCTTTTACTGGGAGTCCTGTTTGAGTTCAGTCTGCTAATTATCAGGTTATTTTGAGGGTGGGCCTGTGATTTGATAAAATCATTTTTAGTTTAAAGATTAACGATCCTAAAGAGTTTCAAAGCTTAGGCCGTCATTGATCTTTTTACAAGGTTTTTTATATTTGATTGTTAATAATTACCAGCAATGATAGGTACACAAGAATTGATAGCAATTATCATTGCTGCGCTCTTCCTCTTTGGGCCCCAGAAGCTTCCTGAGCTTGCACGGTCTTTAGGAGGCGCTATGGGGGAATTTAAAAAAGCACAGCGGGCTGCTGAGCTTGAACTGAATCAATTCGATGCCTATACCCGAAAAGCCGAGAATAAAGCTGTTCCAGGGGAAAAAGAGAAAGAGAAGGAGAATGAACAAAAACCCACTCCAGGCAGCAGTAAAGAAATAAAAACTGATACCGATATAGAAACCGGTACAGATGCAAAATCCGACACTAATCTGGAAAATGTGCCAGAAGCCGAAAAATCTCTACCTGGACAGGAAGAGCCCAAAAAAGGCTGAAATACCGGAATAAGCTAAGATGAAAGGGGATAGATTTAAGGAAATAGCCTGAAATAAGTAATAGATGAAATAATAAGAAGTAAATAAATTAGAAATAATTAAATATATAATGTCCACGATAATGAGTAGAAATAGAAACTTTATAATAACATAAAAAGTCTTAGCTTAACTTAGAGATATTATAGCTTTCAGATCATTATCTTTCAGGTCATTATTTACCTTCTTTCAGGTCATTATTTACCTGCTAAATTATATTTATTTAATAAAACGAAGAGCTTGAGGTCAAGCCATGATAGGCACACAAGAACTCATAATGATTTTTGCAGTAGTCGTGCTCCTTTTTGGGGCGTCCAAACTTCCTGAACTGGCTCGGTCCATGGGAAGTTCAGTGGGAGAATTCAAGAAAGCCCAGAAGGAATCTGAACAGAACCTTAGGGAATTTGAGAAATCGTTAAAGGAGCCAGCAGCTCCAAAGAACAAGGTACAGGAAACCGCCCATAAACTTGGGATTGATATAAGAGGCAAGACTGACGACCAGCTTCTAGATGAGATTCAGAGGTCCACAGAAAGGCCAAAAGAAGTTTCTGAACCCTGAGAAATACCTGAAAAATGATATATTTTTTCTTTTCAGGGTATTTAATTCAGGCTTAACCTTTTGTTCAAGCCATTTATCTCATTTTAACCTAAAATCTTATTTTTTTCCTTAAATCTTATTTTTTCCTTTACTGAATAACTATAGTGAAACAATCGATATGGAGTACTTTTGTGGTAGAGCTGATCAGCGAAGTCGACAAAAACGATAATTTTCTTGGGCTACGGGAGCGAGAGGAATTTTATTCGGGAAAGCATATCCACAGGGCCGCTCAACTTATCCTGCTAAATCCTGAAAACAAAATGCTTATCCAAAAAAGGTCACCTAAAAAACGCTGGTACCCTGACCGTTATACATACTCAGTAAGCGGTACTGTAGCAAATGAATCTTATGAAACCTGCATGGAGCGTGAAATGCTCGAAGAAATTGGAATCTCAGTTCCCTTCAAAAAACTGTTCAAAATTCCCTGTATCTTAAAAAATAAAGGTGCCTACCATACCGTCTTTTCAGGCCGTTGTTCGGAAGAAACTGCAAGTTTAATCCGGCTTGATCCGAAAGAAGCCGTCTATGTAGAATGGATTGAGCTGGAAGAACTGCATAGGGCTGTTAAAACCAAACCTGAAAAATATGTGCCTTCCCTGCGAGCAGGAATTACAAAAATTTTTCAAGAAGGGTATGGAAAATACCTTTTCTAATAGTACGGAAAAAGGGTTTCTGATGGTAAGGGAAATTATTATTGATAAGCGTTTAATTGATAAGAGTTGCGTTTAACTGATGACAGTTGCGTTTAACTGATGACAGTTGCGTTTAATTAATGAGAGATTAATATTCGTACTCGTCAGATGTCTGTTTTGAGCCGCCAGTGTATTCACCTACAATTGGAATATGTTCTCCGCATTTTGGACAGGTCTTCTCAGGTGTGATTTCGTATTTTTCGATCTCAAAATAGCCACGGCTAATTAACAATTTTCCACAATTCGGGCAAAAAGTATTGTTGCGCTCACTGCCAGGGACATTGCCCATATAGACATATTTCAGCCCTTCTTCAGTTGCGATTTTACAGGCTTCCTGCATGGTTTTCACAGGGGTTGGAGAGAGATTTTGCATCTTGTACTGAGGATGGAAACGGGTAAAATGCAGAGGAGTCTCAGGTCCTAGGTTTTTATATACCCATTTTGAGAGTTCCCTGAGCTCATCAAGAGAATCGTTTAAACCAGGAATAATTAAGGTAGTAATCTCTACATGGATTCCGAGTTGTTTTGCAAGAGCAGAAGCCTCGAGCACAGGAGCCAGTTTTGCACTAGCGACATCGTGATAGAATTTTTCATTGAAAGCCTTGATATCAATATTGGCTGCATCCAGATAGGGTGCTATATGTCTGAGGGCATCAGGCGTCATATACCCATTTGTCACATAAATTGTTGCAAGTCCCGCGTCTTTTGCTAGTTTTGCACACTCGTAGGTATATTCGTGCCAGATTGTGGGCTCGTTATACGTCCATGCAATTGAGTTTGAGCGTGAGAGAAGCGCCCTTTGAATAAGTTCGTCAGGTGGAATATCACTTGTGTAAGCTTCCTCTAGACAGGTCTGGGATATTGACCAGTTCTGGCAGTGCTTGCAGCGGAAATTGCATCCAATTGATCCGACTGAATAAACATAAGACCCCGGGTAAAAGTGATAAAGCGGTTTCTTTTCTATAGGGTCAACTGCTTCGCTTGAAACCGTCCCATAAATAAGAGTATATAATTCTCCTTCTCGGTTCTCCCTGACCCCACAAAAGCCTCTTTTTCCTGGGGCAATTTTGCAACTCTGAGCACAGAGACTGCAGTGTACTTTATTGTCTCCGATTTTCTCGTAGAACATAGCTTCTTTTATCACTTCAATCCCCATTTAGAAATTGCTTTATGGCATAATAACGTTGCTGTTCCGGATTTTTTAGTTTCACAGGAAATTCTCTATATAAGGTATAATTATAACATAAGGTATATTATAAGCCGGTCCGCCAGAAGAATACTCCCCATAGTTAGATTATTTACGCGCAAATACAATTCTTGATCTTTCCTTCATATCAAAGTTAAGAAAGACTTCAAGCTAAGTTTTAAGCTGGCGCTTTACAAGAAAAAACAGGGCAAAAAATGAGAAATTTAAGTATCTTAATAGGATGCGTCAACGTAATCGACTGGTCTCTTAAAAACAGCTGCTATCATACCATTTTCGTCGATCTCGTTCGCAAACTTAATGAGTTCCCAGCCTTCAAAGCCGAGGCTATTAAGATCCTCTTTTGCCTTTGACCACTCACTGAACCTTATCTCTTTAACGTCGTATTCCCAGATGGTCATTTTAATTCATCTCCAGTAAAGTTGGGTAAGATTAACTTATCTATTAAGTGGTTGCATCTGCTATATTTATCTTTTTAAAAAATAGATTTGCGGTCAAATCAACTAAAATTGATTTAGAACACTCTAATTCCATTTGTCTCACAAACAACTGTACATTTCCCGTAGCTTAAAAAGCCAGTTTACTCAGGCAATTTCAAGCTGCGTTAAAGGCACAGTTTAGTATTATAGGAACAGAGTTACCTGACCCTTATAGATTGCTGAAAAGACTCAATAGATAATTTTCTGAATGTGTGAGTAGGTTTGCAAAAAATAAACTAAAAATATTCAACATTAAGCGCTTTCAATTTAAGAATTAATGTTAAGAAACTCTAAAGTTAAGAAACTCTAAAGTTAAGAGACTCAAATTAAGCATTGATAAAATGGAGGTCTGAAAACCTCCAGGTCCGGACAACTCCCAATCAAATCTCAACCAGTTTATACTCACGGCTTCCAAGGCCAATTTTTTCCCCATACTTTAGCTGGTGGGTTCCATCGACCATTGGCGATATGCCACTGAACTTATCAGCTCCTGCCTCGTGGTTGAAGTGCAGAGAAGAACTGACAAGTCCTTTTTGCCTATTTACAAGGTCATAGCTTGCCTGGTCAAGGGCAACAGGGTCTGTTGAGGCAAGAATTCCTATATCCGGCACAATAGGCGCATCACTCCAGGGCACGCAGTCGCAGTCAGGGGTAATCTTAAGCAGGAAATTAATATAGCCAACTCTGCCTTCTTTTCCTTTAACCGCGCCATAAGCGTATTCTGTAAGGCATTCCAGAAACTCCGGAATATCATTTTCCCAGTCAATATTAATTGCGCTTGAAGGACAGACTTCCATACACTGCCCGCAGCTTATGCAAACATCAGGCTCGATCATTGAGACCTCTCCTACAAGGGATGAGGCTCCAACAGGGCAGATTTCAACACATTCCCCGCAGGCTACGCATTTTTCTTCAACCACGTGAGGGCTTGTCCTGAAATGCTGCTCTTTTTTGCCGGCGGCAGGAGCACAGCCCATTGCAAGGTTCTTGATGGCTCCTCCGAATCCAGCTACGATATGCCCCTTCAAATGTGACATCACAATCATGGAATCGGCAGCAGCAATATCAGACCCTATTTTTACGGACTTGAAATGCTTCTGTCCAATTTCGACATCCACAGCGTTCTGGCTCCTGAGCCCATCCGATATTATAAGCGGAGCCCTGACAACAGAATAATCAAAACCATGCTCTATCGCTGTAGTCAGGTGGTCAACTGCATTATGCCGGCTGCCTGAGTAAAGCGTATTCGTGTCCGTAATAAACGGTTTTGCTCCTGCTGCCCTGATTTTCTCTACTACCTGCCTGACAAAAACCGGATTAATGTAACCATCGTTTCCGTATTCTCCGAAATGGATTTTGATCGCAGTCAGGTCTTCTGCTCCAAGCAGTTCGACAAAACCCGCTTCGTCAAAAAGTCTCTGAATCTTACTGATGGTATTCTCCTGCGGGGTTTTTGCCCTCAGGTCTGCAAAATAGACTTTACTTGCCATTAAAGTGCCTCCCATGAAAAATAGAATATATTACTCAATGAAATTTTAATTATTACTTTTACTCGTCCTATGCAATCAAGAAAGCCCTTTTCATGTTTAGATGTTACGCTGTTAAGTAAGAAAATAAAGGATGCTGCCCTCATCCAACACTTTCAAATCACAGAATTATTTGATGAGCTCATCCCAAAACACAGTTTTAATTTCAATTATCAGAATTATTCAAGATTGTTTTCGGAATCAGAAGCTTAATTGGTCACTTTAATAAGAGATCAAAGAAGCAAATTTTGAGTTTTAGGATAGGCTCAATGATTATTCCAATAGTTCAACATTCCAGTCTTCTTTATCAGCATAGTGTTCATAGGATCTTTTCAAACTCCGCATAATTTCTGATGTTCTTGGCCATTGCAGAGCAAGTTTTTCTGCATAATCATTATATTCTTTTGCAAGATCTCGTTCTTGTTTGCCACCATCAAAAGGTAACCTTGTTGTTGCACCTCTCAAATTCCATTTTCCAACTTCGAATGCATGCTCTAACACAGGACTTCTTAACTCTTCAATAATATCTCTTACAACTTCATGAGGCCAAATTTCATCAGTACCAAGTGGAGAATTTGATAGAATCGTACCTATTTGATTATCTCCAATTTCTAAAATCTCTAGTTTTTCCAGGTATTCTCTAGCTTTATGTATCCATTCTCTGAGCTTTTCAGAATTAATAGAACTTTCTTGTTGGCCTGGTATTTCCGAAATCATACTCAATAATAGCCAAACATTTTTTGCCCTAACCTTTTTAGAGGTAGCTGTGAGATCTCCCTCAGTCTCCGGCTCAAAAACTAAAGAAAGAAGGTGTACAAAAAATTCGGGATCATTTAAGATTTTTTCTTCGAGATACAGTGGTTTAACCGATTTCAGGCTGTTGTATTTCAAAAATGGTAAGTAAGTCCACTCAATTTGAACTATCTCTTCTTTCGGTAGTTGCCCTTGTTCTTGTATATATTCAATAGCACTAAGAATATTATGATCTCGAATTTGAATAGCTGATATTAGTTCAGCTTTTGTTATTGATTGTTTACTATTGGGATAGTTAGTAGATGCTATTTTTTTAAGGATACGGACTAGCAAATTACAATCTAAAGACACATCATGCCTTGAGCCATAAAAAACACGAGTTGAATCAAGCGCATTCAAAGGTCTTCCATTTATTAGTAACTGGTCTGCTACCCAATTGATCAGTCCCATATCTTTATCCATTAAATAGTAACGATTAACTTTTTTCCAATAAACTTCTGTAACTTCCTTGTCCATCCGATTTAATATTTCAAAAGTATTTTTGCCAAAGGGTAAACCTAACAGAAAGTTAACTATCCAATCTTTGTTCCTATAATTATACTGATTGGATACTAAATTTCCCCAACTTTCATCAAGGATGGCACACCAAAGAATAAAAGATTGTGAAGCAATTATTAAGCTTTCTTCATCGCTTTCCAACCAATCCATCAGTTCTGACTCAATCTTACTTTTGAACTCGGATTTGGCTATGACAGTACCGACTATCGTAGGAAAATTACATTCTCTAGTTAATTTTTCTATTCCGTCTATTTCTTTCATTTGATATATTTTCAGCAATACATCCTTCCGATAATTTTCTATTATTTTTTCACGCTCTTGAGGATCGATTTTTTGTTTAATTATCGGATTAATGAGTTTTGGAACATACTCATCGAAAAGATATTTATTTTTTAGTAATAAATCATCTGGAATAATGTAATCAAAAGCTTCTTCAAGCTTGCAAACAGCTTCTTTAGGGAGAGCCCACTCTCTATCCTCAAATTCTTTATGCCTAGAAATAATAGATCTGAGTTCATTTGCAATCTCTATTCTTACTTTGTCACCCAAATCCTCACTTTTGACTGTCAGCAGTTTATCAGTGAATTTGTAAAAAGATTCTTTCGGCAATCTAGTTACATTTTTAGCTAACTCAATCCATCTTGATTTTGGCTCATGGTCCACTAAATCAATAAGTTTACCTGCCACAGATTTAACATATTGATAATAATCTTTGATGATGACTCCTTTTTTAAGAGTATCTGCCCAATTATGATAAATTGGTTTATTAATAGGAGAAGAAAAACCTCCACGTTCCTCTAGTAAAAGAGAAACCAGAAGTTTCCATGTCACTTCTGGATAATATTTAATCAAAACTGTATCAATGATATGCAGGCGATTTTCATGTGTTTCAGAGGTATTATTTACCCATCCTAAATAAATTTCTTTTAGAGAATTTAGTGGACCACTACTATGTATCTCACTTGGACAAATTTCAGAAAGCCTTGCTAGAGCTAGAGAAACTCGGGGTAAATAGTTTAAATTCCAAGATACTGTTTCAAGAGCCCATTGAAGATTTGAATAGGGACATCCACAAAATACTCCCTGTTCTATGAATAATGGACCAATGGGTGGATTTCTTCCTTCCATGCTACTTTCCAGCGATTTTAAGAAACTATCCGGTGCTGCTTCGGCTAAAGGAACTAAATTTCTTCCTATGGAATACCAGCCTCGAGCAGAGATGTCCTTAGTCAACAATTCTCTTACCCAGTAAGTCACTCGATCAGTAAGTTTAATTTCACCCATATTCTGACATTCATCGTCTCCAAATGCTGAAAACAATGCCAACGTATCAGCAAGTCCGAACTTTAACTCTTCCGAATATTCTGGAACTGCATTTTTTATACTTCCCAACCATCTATCTTCAGGTGGCAAATCAAAAGAAGGATCTGATTCACCTAAAACATCAAAAACGATGTTTTCTAGACGATCAATGCTTTGACGATTGATTTTACGAGCAATTAGTGACCAGAGATCATTTTTTGAAATAACCTGCCAATAACTTCCAATAAGGCGTACAGGAGTATCTTCAAAGGAAGTAAGTTCGTATAATTTACTTTCAAGTTGATCATAAGGAGTATCGGCCAATATTGAAATAGCTTCCTTATCTTTTGATTTCCGAGTATCCCATTTAGTCACCATCAAAATGGCAACCAGTACTTTTGGATCAAAGTGATCAACCCATTTTGGAATTATACATTCATGAGGACCAAGTATTTCATGTCGGCGAATTGGTCCCATAAAGCCTCGAGTATCAGAGTATATTTTTTCTGCTTGGTCTTTACTAATTCCCATTGACTGCAAAGCTATAATCCTATCATCTCGTAACATTTTCCCCAAGCTGATTTCATTAGAAGTTATTCGTGGTGAACTTGAATCAACTGGAATAACAACGAAGTGTCCTTTTTGCTTTGCGTACCCAATATTTTCTGGAGTGAATCCCTGAGGAACAAATATCAAGGAATTTTGAGTTTCCAACAAAAAATTCCATGATATTTGATCTTTAACAATTAGCGCCCGAGGAGCTAAATCTTCATTCTTTACTATAGTTGCAAGTGTGAATGCATAAGCCTCGTTTTCCGAATCCGCCTTAACAGAAATCAATAATGGGGAACCCGTTAATTTATTTAATAAATTTTCTGATTGTTCTGAATGTCCATTTAAAACAAGCTCAAAAGTTGCTTTGATAGAAGTACCACAGGCCCATGATTCCCATGCCTGTTCAATATCCCATATTGCACCTGTTCGTTTTCCAATAAGACTGGCAAACCATCGATGAACACTTGGACACTGCTGAAGCCAGTTTTCCAGATCATCAGCATTAATTCCACTAACTTGTTCCCAAACGTTTTCTTTATTTTTTTCAGAACATTTTTTGCCTTTATCTTTCCAAATTCTGGATGTAACAAAAACAAAAGCGGTTTCAGAAAGGCTTATATCGCCTGGATCATCAGTTCGTTTTTGATAATCGCTCTCAAATTTGTTATTATTATTTCCATTAGTTCCAAATTCCCAAACAGAAAAGCCAGAAGGAACAAATTCATTCCCCTCATCAACTTCTAGAGTGCCATCCCATCCTCCAATAGCTATACTGTCTCCTGATGGAAAATGCAAATGATCTGGTTTGCAACTTGCTAGAATCAATCTGCGAACCAATTCAGGCAATAATCCTTCAGCTTGACGTTTATTTGTTTCAGTCCATTGTTTAATGTCATTAGCAGTTACGAACCACCCAGTTTCCATAATAACCCTTCATTCTCATAATATTTTGACCTCAATATATATTTCAAAACAACTCTGAGTGTATTGAGTTGCACACAAGAAGGAGAAGTAATAATTATCTTTCAATAAAATTAAGAAGTATATACAACACACTTCATCTTACAGCTTCCCAGTAAATTTCTTATACTTTTTTATGTCCACTGCTATTTGTTTGAATTTTTCCTTTTCAAGTCGTTTAAGCCCGATTTCAGCCTTTTTTGTCTGGAACACGAGTTCTTCAGTTAACCTGTGATAACTGGCAAGCCGTTCCTCAGGAATGAAGCCCATTTTCAACCGCCTTCAGCACAGCCCGGCTCGTCCCGGTGGGTGCAGTCTTTAAACCTGCAATCTCGGGCTGCATTAACAATCTCGGAAAAAGTTTTCTCAAGGCCATCTGATGAGTCTCCGGGCTGGATTTCCCTGATCCCAGGATTGTCTATAAGAACCGTTCTGTTTGGAAGCAGGAAGAGCTGGCGAACTGTAGTTGTATGTCTTCCTTTTTCATCGCCTTTCCGGATATCTGCGGTTTTCTGGACGTCTTCTCCAAGAAAAATGTTGCGTTTTATGTCTTGATGCGATTCTTCCGGGAGTGTAGGAGCCTTTGTAGGCAGAAAATGCCAGCTCAAAATCGTCTTTCCATCTTGGAATTTTATCGGCATCACAGTGAACTGAATTATGACCTGAACTTTCCGTTTCACTATGATTGTTCATTAAATGGAAGTATCCGATTAAATGGATAAATATTTTGATATTTTGTCCTGTAAAAGTTCAATTGAACCTGAAAATTCCCCTATTCCGGCTGAAAAATTCCCTGACCATTCTTCGCACTAACCTTATAGAAAACGATAAGAATCAAAGAAAGAGAAGCTTTAAGAATGCTTTAGTGGATAAAAAAGTTCAGTATTATTTAATGCTTTTGGTACTCATATAAATCAAAATGTTAATTAACTTAAGGATTTCTTTATCAAAATTGCAGTATGATGTCCGATGGAAAATGATACAAATAATTTAAGTGAAGAATTCAAACAAAAAGTTATTCTCATACTCGAAGAGAACGATAAAATATTTGAAACTAACTGGAATGAAAACCAGAATAAACTTGTTGAACTAAACAAATCCACTCCATCAAAAATAAATGGATATCTAAATAGGTATCTGAATTTAAGTAAAGAAAAGATCGATGGATATACAAACTGGGTTGGCAACCGTACAAACTCTTTTAGTCTAACATTATTTACCTCAATTATTGGGATAACAACTTTTTGCTTCTTCGCGGCTGTAGCCATTTTAGGATACGACTGGGGACTTGTGGACCAACAATCTCCCTTATATTACAAAATCGGCACCATGTTCTTCATCTTTATTCTTCAAGTTGTTTTAATCCATTTTGCAGTACAGAATTCCAAAGATAATTTTAGTAAAGGCCTTGAAAAATTCCATGAAGATGATCACGAAAAAACTGATAATAGTATGAAAGAACTGGATGACACGAAATGTTCCATCGACTCTGATATTGAGGAAATAAACAAAATTTATACTGGGTTCAAAAGTTCACTTACAGACACATGTGAAGTGGTTCGCAATCTTATTCCAACTTGTAAAGAAATTGATGATCTACACAAATTCCAGGAAAAGTGGTACTTGGAATGCCACAAATTAAAAATAGTAACTACTTATTTTGGGCTGAAAGCACAAAGCAACGAACTAACCCTATTAGCAAAAAAACCAATTATTGAAAAGAAGCGTTCAAATGATGAAAAATTGAGCGACTCAATTATCGAGTATATATGTGAAAAAACTTGCTTAGATATCCAATTAATGAATCTATTCGTATATTGTTATAATGAAGATAAGAAAGCTGAACGATTATGGAAATCTATCAGGCAAGACCCCAATAAAGTACATTATCTAACAAAAAAATTATTTGACTTAGACAAACTAGATTTTGCCAAAAAATCCAATTCAAATAAATCCGAAGATTCAAATGAATCCAAATTTAGTGAAGAAATCTTGGAAAATATTCTTTTAAAAACTCAAAATTTTGACCTGCTTTTGATAACAAACAATGTGTCTTTATATCTGCGTCTATGCAGTTTTCTCCAGAGTTACTTCAAAAAACTAATTGACGAAAAGATTCCTTTGAGAAGTCAACTACATTGTGAGAATACTGTAAAAAATATAGATTTCGAAAAAGATTTTGAATCTATTTTTGTTGATATTTTTTCAAAAGAACTCCATAAATCGTTAAATATAGATGCAGATGAAAATATCAAAGAGGCTTATGTAGTCGCACTAATGGCAATTATTCTAAATCCGGATATTAAATTTAGGGACACAGTATGCAAGAAAGCAGCTGAAAACAATAATTCCATATACATTTTGATGGCTTATCATAAGCTACGTGAACAGGAAGCAGTTGCAAATGAATCTTTCACTCTATCAGATATATTTAAAGCAGAGAAACCATCTGAAATTAAAGAGAAAATTGAAAATGATAACGCAGAAAAAGAGATTTTTAGATATATGGCACTATCATTGTCTCGAGGTGAATGGTATGAATCAAGTCAAATAATAATGCAAAAAATGCTCGAAGATTTGTCTAAGAGAATAAGAAATAAAGAAAAATTTGAAGCGTTTAAAAAAGCGTTCATTAATATTTTTGAGAAAGTCAACATAAACACCTTAGATAGAGCTGTAGATGCTGGTCTTTTTTCGGTATATTTCATTCTTACAAATTCTTCTAAAGGAGAATTCATAGATAAAGTAGTGGAACGCCTGTTAATTAGCAATTTCAAAAACGATGAGGATATTAAAAATTTTGAAAAAGAAAACCACATTTCACTATATTATGATTTAAAAGACGGTTCACGTATTCCAAAATATGATTTTACTAAATATTCTAATTCTACAAGAATTGGTATTCTGCATAAGGATATTGAGTTTTCAACTTTCGCTAACGATATTACTACTGATGTTGAAAAGTTATTAGAGAAAGAAACTAAATATCTAAGTGATGAAACTAAGTGGAAAGATATAGGTCTTATAGTGCTGAGAATTAGTCCCTCAGAATACAGTTTTGGAATTTTAGATAAGGAAATTGAAAAAAAGGGTAAGCTTCAGTTAATAAATCTAGATATTGCATCTTGTATTACGTCTTTGGCTTCTGGTTCTGGCTATCTTGAAGACGAACAAAAACTAGCCGTTTCCACTCTTGATAGCACAATAAATATTTTAGACGTTATTGACCAACTAAAAATATATGAGTACTTGTCAACAGATATACAAAAAAGTCTTACTCGGCAGGAAAGTGTATTTTTGCAGAGTAAAGACTTGAAAGAAGAGATTAAAAAATATTTGGAGTCAAAAGAAGTATATTCTTTCAAGGAATTGAGTCATATACTCAATTATAGTTCAGATAATGAAAAGGAAAATCTTAGAACATCTTTATACGCTGTGTTTGCAAACGCATATTCTAATAAATACCCAAAAAAGACTCTTAAACCAAGCACTCAGAAGAGATGTGTAAATGAGTTTTTGGATTTACTTGAATCATTGAATGAACTTTGGGCGTAAGTAACCCCTTTATTTCTGAACTCAATGTCACTTTCTTTGAGTACGTTTCTTGATAAATACTATGCCCTGTCGCCTTAGGCATGTACTTGTTTTTAATAACGGGTAACGATAGGACTGTTATATATGATCTAAGGTATAAAATCGGGGTTCTAGAGTTTGAGAACGTATAGCTTGGATTGGCGGGTAGTGTCTCAATGATGAGCACCTACACTTCATCCAGATATCTCTGCAGCTTATCCACAAGTTTGCCAATATGAATACCATCAGCAAATACATGATGAACCTGGACTGCAAACGGCATCATAAATTTGCCTTCTCTTTTCTTTATCCAGATGTAAATGAGATATCAATGGACTCATATAACACAACTTCATCATCAAGAAAACGATACCGAAATTCCTCGATTTCATACCAATAAGGCAGGAGACTCCTTTCTCGACAGCGCAGGCAAGACCGTAGGCGGCTATCTTCAGGGCTATCTCGAATAATCAACGAGTTCTCAACACGAGGCCTTATACTGGGTAATGGGAATAAAAAACTGGATTTGTTCCAGCCCGCTATCAGAAAAGACAAAAAAGCCAAGCCAATTAGAAGCCCTAAAAGTCGTTATTTTTTGAAGAACATACTTAGTTAACCGGCTTCAGATTGTCTCACAGGAAAACACAGGAAGGACAGCATAAGCCTATTTTCAGCCAAAGTAGACCTGGAAAAACCCCAAAAGTCTAAAAAAGAAAAAGCTGCAAAACCTGAAAATCCGGCTCTCTCCTTCAAACCTGCGAGCTTCCCAGGTGTCTTAAGCATGTAGTTGAACATTGAAGGTAGAGGGTAAATAGTTCGTTCTAACTGTCTTCTTTTGTTTTCTTTGTGCTTCATCTGAAAGGTGAATTATGTTTTTTTCGTTGTACCATTCTTTATGGTCGTAGAGCCTGGGCATTTCAGCATAGCATATATCAATTATTAAGTCCAGTACAGGATTTTATGCTGATCTTTAGGAATGTAGCCTTAGGGTCTCATTATTCTTAGGGGTGAGAATCCTTACATCCTTGACATAAAAGTGCAAGGCTTCATTGTCTTTTGTGTGAGCTGACTTAGGGTGTTTTTTCAGATCGTCGCCATTTAAGAGAATATATAGTCTGTACTTTAACCTGTTTACACTCTTTAAATCGAACCTGTTTGTCTTTGAGAAATTTCTTTATTCTTTTTTTGGCTTTCAAATGCATAAGTTCTATAATTGTTAATATATCTCAATGCATCAAAGCTTTTTATTTCATGAATCTCAGCAAACTCTTCCATAAACAATAACTTTCTGTTAAGATCTTCATTTATCATTAGAGATAATGGTAACAGTTTTTCTTCTATTTTTTCTGTGCTGAGATTCTCGAAATCACTGAATTTAATAAGTTTTTTCTCAAGAGCTAATGAAATTACCGGACTACTGTAGTCTCTTTCAACTATTTCTTTCTTCCATGTATTGACCGCGTTATTTAGCATTGCTACAACATCTGCCATATTAAAAAGAGCTATTGCTTTTCCAAGTTCCGAAGCATCAAAACTTTCGGAGGACATCAAATCAAGTATTGAGAGAACTGCAACCATTGTGGAAGGACCCTTATTCTGGACAACAAGAGAATAAGGGTATGCAATCTTATTTTTGTTCAAAAGATAAGAGAATTCCATTGACCCGGCTACATTTCTTATTGATAGGAAAAATTCACCTTTGAAATCATGGTATCTTGGAAGGGATATTAGATGATTCATAAGGAAATCAGAAAAAATATCAAATGTAATTTTTGTATAAAGATTATCTAAGTTAAGTTGTGATGGATTGTAAGTTCCATATGTAATTTTATCCGCGTCATAAAGAATACTTAACATTTCATAACTGAATTTTTCTCCACCATTCTCCTATATAAAAGAGGCATTATCACAACAGTCATCAATGGCTGTATCTACTAGAGCTAAACACGCTTTGAAGTCGGCAAGCTTGTAGATACTAGAGGAGTCAACGCAAGAAAGATGTAAAAATATGTAGCTGTCATATAGCCATTTAAATAGACCTGGCTTTCTATGAGGGCTTGCAACTTCCTTGTAGCTCGAATAATAACCTTCCCATAACGTATCATATATAGATGTTATCACAATTACTACCCATCCTTAGTAAGCTGATTTAACTGAAATTAATAAGTTTCATGGGTTATTTCATTGAAAGCATTTAGATTGGAGAATCCATAAACTTTATTGTATATTTTGTTCCGGACTCATTTTTAAGTTCGATATTGCCATTGATTTGATCTACAAGAATATTTACTAACTGTAAGCCCAGAGAATTAAGGTTTTTAAAGTCAATCGAATCGGGTAAACCAATACCATCATCTTCAACAATTAATGTGTAATGTTTACACGGAGATGTCAATACTTCCTTTTTATTATTAACGTCCCTGCAGAGTTTGATGTGAATTTTCCCGTTTCTATCTCCTGGAAAAGCATATTTCAAGGAATTAGAGATGAGTTCATTGACAATGATACCCAAAGGGATTGCATTGTCCATTTCAAAAAAAATATCTTCCACGTCTAAGATCAATTGTATATCAGAACTTCCTACTTTATATGATTTGAAAAGATCGTCTGTTAATTTTTTTAGGTATGGAGCAAAGTTGATTGTCTCCATATTTTTGGAGTTATACAACTCTTCATGGATTATAGACATGGATATGATTCGATTATTGCTTTCTCGAAATGCTTCAATAACTTTTTCACGTTTAAGATTACCGGACATTAAGTTTTCACACTCTAATTCTAGAAGGCTGGAGATCACCTGCAAATTATTTTTAATCCGGTGGTGGATTTCTTTTTTGCGAAGTTTTTCAGTTTTGTCAATAATTTCCTTAGCAATTTTTTTCTCAGTCACATCTTGAATGAAACCCTGGTAAAATCGGTTTGTCTTATCTATATCGTGTACAAACTGAATAGACTCAAAGACCCAAACTATATTCCCATTCTTATTCAAAATTCTATATTCTTGTTCAACTAGGGAGTTAGATCCAGTGCTTAGTTTTTTCCGATTTTGAAGAAAGTTGCTTTTATCCTCAGGGTTCACTAGCTGAGCAAAACTTGTTTTTCCTGATAGAAACTCTTCACTTTTATAGCCTGTAATTTCCTCTACGGCTCCGTGCAACAGCACGAGATTGAAATTATTGTCTAACTCAAATCCAATACCTCTGAAGTTTTGCAGATATTTTACGATATGTTCTTCGCTTACCTTGAGTTTTTCCTGAGCATGTTTATTTTCTGTGATGTTTTTAAACAAGCCGATTCCTCTATATACATAATTATTTTCGTCTTTAAGAAAAACCGACATGTCTTCCACATAAATATAACTCCCATTTTTTTTTCTGAACCTGAACTTTTGCCCAAATCTCTCTCCGGTCTTTAGAGAGCTCTCCAAAGCACTCCATACTTTTTCTCTGTCTTCTGGATGTATCATTGTTTTACAGGCAGCGAGATCAAATTTGCTGAATTCTTCCGGAGTGTAACCGGTAAACTCTTCAATGGATCCAGACCATTCAATCTTTCCTGTTTTTGCATCACCGTCAAATATTAATTGCCCCGTCATCTCAGCTATGGAGAAGAATCTTTTTTCAATTTTTTCTAAGTTCTCTTTGTAAAAATCTTCCTCCATGATTATTATCTCCTACAGAGAATTAGGACTTACGAACTTGAAGTGAATAATCAAGCACAATAGACATTGAGATGATATGTAGGTTTTAAAGAGTTGAATGTTTAAAACATATTGATCACTCAACTCAACTGCGTAAGTCCTAGGAATTAATTAAATGAGCGTCGCCAATATAAGCACTTCTAAATTGAAGCAAAGAATAATGCTTGGATTTTTAGAACTTATTATCATGCTAAGCTTATTCCTATTTGTTCCTGCTGGTTTACTTAATTTCTGGTAGGGCGTGTTTATTTGATCATTGATTTTATATCATCAGCTGCATCTACTTTTTCTCTGTGGAAAAAGACCCTGCTCTTCTGAAACGTAGGCTTGAAATCGGAATGGTCGAAAAGAAAGAAAAGACTCAAAAGATTATACAAGGATTTGTTTTTATAGGATTTACTTTAATTCTTTTGATTCCAGCATTAGATCATCGCTTCGGATGGTCAAATGTCCCATTGTCTATTGTCATCTTAGATAACATTCTTGTAGCTGTTGGCTTTTATTTAGTCTTTCTTGTGTACAAGGAAAATACCTTCGCTTCCGCTACTATTGAAATAACCACCAGCCAGAAAGTAATAACAACTGGACCATATAGTATGGTGAGACATCCTATGTATTTAGGTGCTCTCATTATGCTATTTGGCATCTCTCTTGCAGTTGGCTCATGGTTGGGATTGCTCATACTGATTCCATACGTGCTTGTTATTGTATTGAGACTTCTTGATGAAGAAAAGTTCCTATCCAAAAACTTGCCTGGGTACAATGAATACTGTAAAAAAGTTCGTTATAGATTAATTCCATAATTATGGTAGATAAAAAATTTATTTCATATCGAATACAACATGATTTTCAATAACATCTACGACATTAAAAGGAAGAAGCTTCACCAAGAATCAACTTCATTATTTTCTGAGAAAAAAGCCTAGCTCCTGAAGTAATCATTTCAGCCAGAAGAGGATGAAAATACTTTCCCGACTTCTCGAACCTGTTTTCCTTAGTAACAAAGTTATCAAGCCCAAAGACCTGAAACTCGCTTCTTCAAACTTCTAAAAATACCCTCTTTTCTTCTAGATTGCTGATGCACAAATTTTACGGTAAAACCTATGTATTCTGAAGACATCACTTTAAGAAAAGTAAAAATTGGTAACAACTCTGCGTTTTCTTTCATGATATTTTCCCCAATCAAATATGGGTTGCGCTTTTTTCCTATTTTCTAAATCCGTGTGCGAAATATGCGTAAATGTTATCTACGGCAGGGCTGAGAATTAATATTATCCGTGTTATGACTGAAAAACGGAGCATCAAATGTAGAAAATTCTAAAAAACCATAGGCTCTTTTCTTGATATCTAGTGTTATCGATTTTAAGCGTGAAAAAGAGTTAAAATTTAAAAAATATAAGTCTCTGCTATAAAGAACGGATTAAGAGCCGAATCATTACCATAATCCAAAAGCATTAAAAATAAGGTATTGTCAAGGTCTATGAGGGCTAACAATTATTTCAGCTACATTCAAGCCTATGAATTTGTCTATCCCTCTTAGACCTGATAGTACCGCTAATGCCACATCTCATTATTTAACAGTTACAAAAGCCAGGGATCATTTTCGGGTTCAATGTAAGGATCGCCATTCGTATCAATCTCCCTGCCTGAATCTTTTTTCATTGTAGGTTGATTTAATTCAGGATGTTTATTGTTTGCTTCATAATTGGCTTTTCTTGAAGTACGCGCTGGCAAATTTAAATCAACGGTTGAAATATCTATCTCCAAGGCTTTTGCAACACCTTCACCATATCCAGGATCTGCCTGATAGCAATTGTAAATATGCCTATGCTTGATTTGAAGAGTAGAATCGCCCATATTTCTGGCAGTATTTTCAAACAAAACCTGTTGCTGATCAGGAGTCATAGCTCTGAATAACTCGCCTGGCTGGGTGTAATAATCACTGTCATCTTCTCTGAAATCATATCTCCAAATATCAGCTGAACCTGTTTTTTCAACCGGAAGCGCATATTGAGGTTGATCTTTCCAGTTTCCATAGCTATTAGGTTCATAATGCAGTTGACTTCCTCTATTACCATCAACTCTCACCTGTCCATCTCTATGGAAACTGTGATAGTTTTTAACGCCCTGAGGAGAATTCACAGGTATCTGATGGTGATTTACACCTAATCTATACCTTTGTGCATCCCCATAAGAAAACAAACGTCCCTGTAACATGCGGTCTGGAGAAAAACCAATTCCCGGGACTACGTTAGCTGGTGAAAAAGCAGCCTGTTCCACGTCTGCAAAATAGTTTTCAGGATTTTTGTTTAACTCAAATTCACCCACCGGTATTAGTGGAAAATCCTTTTTATGCCACATTTTAGTTAGATCAAAGGGGTTGTTCTTCATAGAATTGGCCTGTTCCTCTGTCATAACCTGTATATACATTTTCCATTTTGGGAACTTGCCTTTTTCAATGGCTTCGTAAAGGTCTCTTTGATGGCTTTCACGATCCATTCCGACAACTTGTTCAGCTTCCTGGTCTGTGAGGTTTCTTATACCCTGTTGTGACCTGAAATGGAACTTTACCCATACGCGTTCATTATCTTTATTTATTAAGCTGTAAGCATGACTGCTAAACCCATGCATGTGCCTGTAAGAAGAAGGTAGTCCACGGTCACCCATAATAATAGTTACCTGTAGCAGAGCTTCGGGTAAAGATGTCCAGAAGTCCCAATTATTATTTGGGCTACGCATATTGGTACGCGGATCACGTTTAACAGCATGGTTCAGGTCAGGAAACTTTAAAGGGTCTCTGAAAAAAAACACAGGTGTGTTGTTCCCGACCAGGTCCCAGTTGCCTTCTTCAGTGTAAAACTTCAAAGCAAAACCGCGAATATCACGCTCTGCATCAGCTGCTCCACGCTCACCCGCTACAGTAGAAAAGCGTGCAAACATTTTTGTTTGTTTTCCAATTTCAGAAAAGATGGCTGCTTTAGTGTAATTGGTTATATCGTGAGTTACAGTAAATGTCCCAAATGCTCCTGAGCCTTTTGCATGCATTCTGCGCTCTGGAATTACTTCTCTGTCAAAATGTGCTAATTTTTCCAAAAACCAGATATCTTGAAGCATGAGAGGTCCACGTCTACCGCTTGTCATGCTATCCTGATTGCTTTCCACTGGAGCTCCTGCTACTGTGGTTAATTCAGTAGTCTCTCCTAAAGTTTGATTTCTGCTTGGAAGTGGCTCCCCTAATTGATTTTTATCCATTGGATTCTTATGGTTGTCGCCTTTCATAAAATACCCCTCAACTATCTGTTCCCGCGTAACTTTTTATGTTCACATTAAGACACTATCAAGTCCATTAGAAAAAAATCATTTCCAGCAGAATTTAAACATGTAAATTATTTCTTCCCCGTAGACCTGACAAAACTTCAAAACCTCTTCCCTTATAGAGGCAAATGTTTTTACTATATTTTTACTATCTATAATTTAAAACCATATATTAGTTCTGGTTAATAATTATTCGTTATATTTATGATATTTCCCCAATCAAATATGGGTTGCGCGTTTTTCTATTTCCAAAATCTGTGTATGAATACGCGTAAATGTTATCCACGGCAGGGCAGAGAATTGATAGACATCGTTTTCTACAGGGCCATTATTAGGCAATTTTTATTAGACTGACGTATGGTCTCAGAAAGTTCTTTGTTTTTTCATCTGCTCAAACCATTCTCGAAGTCTTTTAGATTTTTCTCTATTAATCCTGGAGTTAATTCAAAAGTCTGTGGAGATTGTAATTCAATCTCCACGTCGCTTCCTTTTAAACTCTTAAGACATGGGGAAATTAAGAAAAAAAAGAGTAGTATAAACAATAGTGCATATTGTGTTGTATTGTCTACCCAATCAATAAATGATAATACAATTAAAAAAGGAGCAGATATAAATAGTAAAATCGAATCAAAAATCTCGTATATTGGTTGATAGAACAGCAAAATTTTTGTAATATATTTATATAATGTTAAAATAGCTAAAAATGAGAATTCTGGCAATAGTAACCCCAAAATTGAGAACAATAAAAATGAAAATGTTATCTTTCTTTTGAAACTATAGCAAGGTGACTTTAACCACCATTTTGGTATTGAAGTGTATATTTTAGAATTCCAAATATCTTCAACTAATTGTTTTGCAGAGCTTGTCACCTTAGGTTCAGAGTTTAACTTTATACAGTTAACAAGTTTATCCTTTGCTGAAAAATAATCGTTGAGCTTATAATAGAAACAACCTAGAAAATAATTATTATATGATTCGATTTTTAGTTTATCATATCTCCAGAGATTAGAAGTTATTTTTGCTAATAACTTAATTGAAATATCTGAATTCCATTGAAATCTATATAAAAAAGATCGTGCATTTGTCAAGAATCTTTGGGTTATTTTCTCTTTTTTTATAGTTAAATATGAATTTTCTGTTTGATTATATAAAGTGTTTATTTTCTCGAGTTCTCTTATGCATGAAAGAATTAAATCTTGATATCTTTTATCACTTGGGTCAAAGCCAACTTCTGCTTTGAGATATTTGGCATAAACTTCCCAAACCAAGATTAGAGGATCTCCAAGACTCAAGGAGATCGCTTCTTTAAAATAATGTATAGCATCATCGTAATTTTGTGTTTCAAGTTCAATTCTTCCTTTTAGAAATAAAGTGGAATCATTATTAGTATCTTTAGAAAAAGAAACATTTAATATTGAACTAGCATTTTTTAAGTCGCCGATATCTAAATATAGTTTTCCTAAGTTATTATATGAAGGAATGAAGTCAGGGTCGCACAAAATTGATTTCTTGAATGATTCTATGGCCCTATCAAATTGTTTAAGACTTAAAAAGACTAGACCCTTCCCATTCCATGCGAAGCCAGACATTTCATTAAATTTAATAGACTCTTCGAAAAGTTCTAAAGCTTTTTTGAGTTTTCCTATATTATAATATACAATAGCTTTACCAGATAATGCAAAAGCTGGTTTTGGATCCCGTTTTATTACCTCATTAAAGGCTTCAATAGATTTATCAAACTGCCCCAAATTTGCAAAAGCAACTCCCTTACCATTCCACGAAAAAATAATTTCTTTTGCTTCTGGTTTTTCCTTACGTACATTCATATCTAGTGAAGTATTATAAGCTTCAATAGCCTCAGTATATTTTCTAAGACTTAATAAAACAAGACCTTTTCCATTCCATGAAAAAGCGTTTTCTGGATCAATATGAATTGATGCTTTGAAAGCCTCTACTGCCTCATCATATCTTTTTAAGTTACGAAGTACAAGACCTTTAGTGTTCCATGCCTTGAATGACTCAGGATCAGCCTCTGTAGCTCGATTGCATTCTACTAAAGCTTCATTATATTTTTTTAGATTTCGAAGTACAAGACCTTTACCAATTAATGAATCTACATGATGCGGATTTATCTTTAAAGCTTCTTTATAATACTCCAGAGCTTTATAGTTATCATTAGCACGACGTGAATCATTGCCTTTTTTACACAGGTCGTTAACGTCCATAAAGGTCCCTTTAACTCTGAACTAAAATTGATTTAACTTGAACGGTTGCCTCATCAACAGATAAAAACTTTACAACTTCATTTTTTATATTAGTTTTGTTATTATAATAAAAGTTCTGCAAATATAGTAAGTAGTTACTGACTATGCTGATAAGCTTTCTGTTTTTCTTGCTTCATTGATACATAGAAAACAACGTTTTGTATAGTCTATAGGCTACGACATAAATATACACAATAAAAAACATAAAAAACATATGAACGAAACTGTCGGTCGTGCATATTAGTTAGTTGATGTTATTTCCAAAACACTTTTAGTGGCGAATCACACCTTTTTACAATTCAGTAAGGTTGATAGCATGCTTGATGCACGAAACATAAGGCATTTCTGGCACTGAAAAATAAATCATGAAAAACATCAACCGCATAATAATGGATGATCAATTTTTACATTACGAGTTTATATCAGAAATTATCCTCAAACATTCATACATACGATTCAGTCCAGTTAAGGATAGACTTTATTTCTGCAACTTTCTGTATCTCTCCGGCTGAAGGGATACGCGCAACGTTCCTGGATAACCCGACAGTATCACCTATAAGCTTTGTAGTTTCCACTGGAGTCCAGCCTGCGGCCTATTTAAAGGAACTCTCTTACTCACTCACAGGAATCAGATTCTAAGCTGAAAGATAAGCAGGAAAAAAGAAAACTCTACGAGCCTTAGACAGGCTTCTGAGCTATTTATGCAGGGGGAGTTTTTTGAAAAAGTAAAAATCCTAGCAGCATGAGAATTCCCAGAAATGTAATCGAAGGATTTCATGGGTTCGAAGCCTACTCCTCGCACTAAGTTCATTGGAGATTGTAAATGAGTCGTAAAATTAATTTGTATTCCTAGTAAAAGTTCAGTAGTATAACATTTAAAATTGGAAAGGTTAATCGATACCAGATACTTACTTTAGACTAAACAGTAAAACAAACAAAGTAATTTCGGAAAGAATTAATATTATCTAAACAATTTCCTACTCAAATGAGTTCACGTAGACATAAAATGAAAAATAAAAGTGTTATTAAGAAGAAACACTTTACTAAACCTAATAATTTTCCAATAAAGAAGAAGATCATTTCATTTATATCGTCATTTAATTATAATTCTATTATTAAAGATATATTCAACCGTTTACTATACTTTTTTTTAATTTTTTTAGTCTTTCCAATTATTTCTGTTTTTATGTGGCTTGTACTGTTAAAGGGAAACTTACATGTTGTAAATATTATAAGTATACTTTTTACATTTGTTTTAAACTTAATGGTATTTGCAAAAATCATGTCCTTGAGGACGAATTGGGGGTTATTTGTTAAGTTCCCCCAACCTCTGCCTTGGAAGCATATTTTATTAAGAGAGAAAAGTTTTGGAGTAAATTCTACTTTTTGGATTAGCTATGGCGTTTTTTATGTAATCTATGATAATATTTGGCGGGTGATTAATCATCCTCAATCTTGGACTAATACTATGGTAGATAACTATGAATTAATTCTCACAATAACCACAGTAGTTTTTATTATAATTGTGTTTGAAGGTTTCTTTTTGATATTTGTATTACTTGATAAAGCAATTTATTATCTCTTATTCAAAAACACCGACCAAGTCAAAAATGTTAACTTTGAGAGAGTAAGGAAAAAGCACTTTATAGCCTCTTCAGCATCATTTAATGCTACAAATTCGATAATAGTGTTAGGTCTGGTTTTAATTATTTCAATCATTTTTGCAAAGATCGTATCCGACCAAATTGACAATCGCTTCTTGAATCCGGCTTCCTTTAATCTTTTTGTATTCCTTGTTAGCTCGGTTGTAGTTTTTCTTTTTTTAACATACTTCTTAATCTCCTTAAATAAGATGATATTTAAGCAATTTAAATGGGAACATGATATAGACATAAAAAGGAATATTCCCACATTGTTAGTGTGTCTTTTCTTTTTCATTAACGTGATATATTTTACAAAGTATCTTGCAGTAGCTATGGTTTATTTTCCAATAGATGCAAACGATCCCGCTACTATTATGTTATCAAAAACGTTAACTCCGGCAGGCAAGCCACTACTTGAGGATAAGTTTTTTGTTGCTTTGGTAACGCTTATGAACTATCTTACTTTTTCATTTATTTCCGCCGGAGTAGTATACCTTATATTTTTCGCCCAAACTTCAAAAAAGCATATAGTGGAATTTCTGGAGAAATCAAGGAATTTACTAAACGATGATAATGAACTCGGCTCAATGTCAAAATTGATTGAAAAATTATTCTCAAAGCAATTAAAAAATCAGAAATTCGGAAAATATTATAGCCTTTTTTTCTATATTTATAGTTTGGGCATTCCATTTCTTGCTTCTTGGATTATAATGTATTTATTATTCAGTGATGTAAAAAACGGTACTGGAGAATTTAATATTGCTGTACATAAATATGAGTATGGAATCTTAGCCTATGGTTTTCTTATGCTTCCATTTACAACTATTCTAGGACAAGTTCAAAAATATCATAGATACTCTTTAACCTATTTTATAAGTAAAGATATATGGGTTAAATTTGCTAAATATTCAACAATTCACTATTCAATAGTGGATGCGTGTCTAGTTGACCTATTTATCAGAGGAGTTTATCGGCTATCTAAAGAGTATGGAAATATTGAACCTCCAAGCAGTATACAGACATTCCAAGCTTTCCTAATTTCTACTTTTGTACTAGGATTTTTATTCTCGGGTATATCATCTAAAGTGGAAGAGTTTATTGTTAAGGCGTATGATTACGATGTTAATAATAATTCTAAAGAAAGTAAAAGTTAAAATTTAAAGCCGAAGTTTGTACAAATTGACATTGTTTTTATTAATGCAAAATTAAGCCATGAGAATTAGTATTAATCCAAATAAAAATCCAATTCCGAAAACAGGTAATCTAGTTGTAGGATCATCTTGAATTTTCCTATAAATATCCACTATAGTAATTATAACCCCAATAACCGTAAGGACAATTAAAAAATTAATAAAAAAATTAATATCTCCGTCTATATTAAAAATAGAATTTGAATTTCTTGGAAGTAAATCAATTGTTCTAAGTAAAAGAATTCCGTAATCAACTGGATCTAATGAAACACCGTATTTTAAGGGAATTGTAGTAGTAATCCCTAAAATTGCGCCTTCAACAAATAATTGAATAGACATAATAAATAATTTTGTACATTTTATATAAAGTTTTATGACTTGAGGATTTATTTACGAATCAGTAAATGTCTTGATAAATCCCAGTGATATTTGCTAATAATTTTTCAAAAGCTTTACTTACTACAAGTATTGAGCCTGAATAGCACAGAAATTCTTTCTACTTTAATGTAAAAAAATTTCAAATAATTCTATAAATAATTCTATTATAGTGAGGTAAACTTGTAGAACCGAAACTCAAGTTATTTTGTCAGGCAATATTTGAAAAAGCAGTAATGCTGTTTTCTCACAGTTGCGTACACTTTTTTGGCCTTGTATATACCTCCGCACTAAATTTATGGGATATAAGTATCCCAAAAAATGCCACTCTTGTAAAATCGTTTCACCTAATATCAACGGCTTCCTGACTGCGGTCTTCACTGTTACAGTATGTGTGAAATCTGCCATGTTCGATTTCACAGTAAATTTGAAGTCTGTTATTCCCCAAGATGTAGGCGGGCAAGCTCCAGAGAGGTATGAACCGCAGGGATTTGGTTTCGGGTCAGTATAGTTAAAAAGAAGGTAAAAGAATTTTCCAGAATGAATCCACGAAAGCATTTTTTTCGGGGTCTTAAGAGAGTCTGCAAGAAATCAGACCCTAAACCAAAGGAAAGAGAAAAGTTTTTCACATGCTTTAGACAGGCTTTTTAGCTATTTTGCAGGGATAAATAAAACTATAAATTAAAATATGAATCCGTCTTAAACTTCCAGCCCTTCTTCTTTAAGGAAATTATCAATCAACTTTCTTGCAATGCTTATTTTTCCAGGCAGTTCAGGCAGGTTTTCAACTGAAAACCATTTTGCATCCTCAATTTCGAGCCCATCAGGCTGGATATCCCCTGAATCGTACTCCGCAGTAAATCCGATCATAAGAGAATTCGGAAACGGCCATGCCTGCGTCCCGAAGTAGGTAATATTCTTTACCTCGATTCCCACTTCCTCCCTGATTTCCCTGACAACCGCAGCTTCAGCTGATTCTCCGGGCTCAACAAAACCAGCTATCAAACTGTACATGTATGGAGGAAAATTCGGGGACCTTGCAAGTAGGATCTCTTTTCCTTTCCGGATAAGTACGATCACGGCAGGCGAGATTCTCGGATAGAAAAGCTCTCCGCAGTTGGGGCATTCCTTTCCCCTTTCTTCGGGTTTTCGCAGGGTTTTTGTCCCACATCGGCTACAAAACTGATTTGTCCTGTCCCACTCCATGATCTGGACTGCTTTATTCACAAGCGCGAAACACTTCTCACTCATTTCCGAATAAGCCTGCCTGAGATCAACAAATTTCATGCCGTCAGGCACCTGTGCGTCTCCGGGAAGCTCCACGGAATAACAGTGAGTCCCTTCAAGTGCTCCAAGGTATTGTTCCCTTATCCCTGAAAGTCCGAGTTCTCCAAAATTAACCAGCTTTGGAATTACTCCAGGATTATTATTAAGCTTGAGGAGAATCTCGCGACCCCGAAAAATAAACCAGAACGCTTTCTCTGTCCTGTTAGCTGGCGGCTCAACGCCTATGATAAAATTCGGATAAAATTCCGGGCGAGTAGATTTTTCCCTATTTATTGGGGTCATATTGTTCATACTTATTGTTTTTTGTTCTATATATGATTACAGGACATTTTTATTTATTATTTAAATGAATCTTAAGCTAAAAAGAATTCGCATTTAATATCTTGCTTTTGAGGGATGGCAGGAAAGTCAGGCTAATTGATAAAAAGGCAATAATTGTCTTGAGGATAAACCAGGATCCTGTCAACCTTATAAAAACCAGACTCGATCAACTTTATAAATGTACTGAAAGACACGCTGTAAAAGTCATAGAGCAACTGATTATGATTTATCTCTTGAAGCCCGCCATGCAGGGACATTCCCCTTACTTTTCTCGATTTCTCCTCTTTCAGTCAGGTCATTCAAAATTTCCAAAAGTTCAGGTTCCATGAGATCCAGCTCATACCTGTACTTGAACTCGGCTATAATTTGAGAAAGATTGAGAGTTCTGTTAAGGATGATTTTTTCTGCAAAACCTGCTAGATCTTCATATCTGGCCCAGGGGTAAATTATCCATCGCCATTTAATAATTTTCTGGGCATAGAAATCAGGTACGAAAGCCGAGCAGATCTTATGCTGGAGTACCCCAGTCCTGATATCTGCAGGCAGAAAGCTCTGGGCGTAGTCCACTGCAAGGTTGAGCGTCTCGCCTGTGTCGGTTATGTCATCGATAATCAGAACTCTTTTTCCTTTTATATCTACAGGAATAGGAAATATTATTCTTACTTCTTCCAAAATATCTGCAGCACGAGTGTAATGTTCAATCTTCATTGAGGTAAGGTTATTAAAGAGCAAAAAATCGGCAACCAGCCTCCCAGGGACATAGCCTCCTCTCCCTATGGCTATAATCAGATCAGGCATATAGCCGGAAGCCTTGATTTTTCGGGCAAGAGCTCTGGAAAGCCGTAAGACTTCATTAAAGCTTATAAGCTCACACCTGAACGAGTCCTTTTCTGCCTGACACTGAGATTGGTGGATTTTAATTTTCTTTTCCTGCATCAGATAAGTCGCCTTTTACTGCAGTTTTATTGACTGTTGAGTCAAGTGCAGATCAAGATACACTCAATAGGAGATGTCAACTTTTTTCTAATGAATTTATCAGTCTAATGGCTTATTAATTTGTCTGAAATCTAATCTAGTTACGAAATTTAATCGATCTAATTACCTGAAAATATTTGAATCAGGGATTCCATAAATCAAGAGTATCGGAAAATAATAAAAAATGAGGCGGGTTGGGGATTGACGAGAATAAAAGTTTTTCAGAAAAAGAATACTGAAACCTTTCTTGCGAGTTTTTCAAGATGAGTAGCCGCCTAAGGGAGTCTTATGCAATGCTTTCAAAGTTGGAAGAAGACAAGATGGTAAATTTGGGGTTTAATTCCATTAATGAGGGGTTTGACGAAGGAGTTAGCTGGGCTCTTAACTACCTAACAGTAATCGGCACAGGCTATTTGAATGAGAAAAAAGAGTCAGAAGCTGAAAAAATGGTAGTTTCCATAAAGGAGATCGGAAAGGCTGCCGCCCTTCAGGGTATGGAGAATGCCACTGTCAATGCTATACGTGCTCTTGAAAAGCTGCTGCACTGCTCCATGGAGCAGAATATGCAGGGCACAACTGTCAGGGTGTTACTTTCATTTGGAACTATAGGAAAAACAGCTGCCGAACAACAGATGGAGGTGGTAGCCAAACTCGCAGCCTCAGTTCTAGGGAAAAGCGGAAATACCGCAGCTCTCCTTAATCAGAAAAGAGAAACCATAGCAGTTGTGATTGGACTTGGAGAAATCGGAAAAGCGGTTACTAAGATGAAATTCCCCGATCTTTCGGAAAATACTGCAATATGTATCTCGTGCCTTGGAGATATTGGAAAGATTACGGCTCAGAAGAGCCTCGAGGAGGCTGCTGTAGGAGTTGAACTCATGCTTCAGGAAATGGCTGCAGCTGCCATGCAGGAGAACCTCCAGAACTCGGTAAGAAGCATTGCAAGCTCTATAGAAGAAATTGGAAAAAATGCCGAGGAAGAGAACATGGAAAATGCGGTTTTCCAGGCAACTTCCGCCCTCCAGACTATTATGAGCAATGCAGGTAGCAGATACCTTAACGATGCTTCAATTGCAGCCAAGGTTGCCCTCGAATCTTTCAATGAATTCGATGTAATAAACGATGAAGCCAATATAAAAAAGATAGAAGAAATAAGGGAAATAATGAGAGCGCTTTGGGTTGATTCAAAATAAAAGGTTCTAAATGTCTGCAGGCAGAAGAACTTGAGACTGAAAAGTAAAAGGAAAGTAAAATCTAAATTCAGAACCTCAGTTTTCACTGAATAGAAATATTAAAATGAGTTCCGGAGGTGCTGATCCC